>RCUN01000039.1_pt1 | contig 182615 bp, 293 predicted proteins | sample 2166181 | NCBI WGS metagenome assembly RCUN01 (sample SAMN09932603, study PRJNA488358) | compost metagenome | feature: garden; material: soil; isolation source: compost soil in crotononitrile-enriched culture | place: Germany: Experimental Botanical Garden Goettingen | collected 2016-01-27 | reverse complement strand
GCCGGGGGCGGGGGAGGGGGTGAAAAGTAAGGTATCCATATTAGGGAACCCATCCCACTTTAGTCGATGTCGATTTAATAATCACACACCCCCGGCAAAATCCTACAGAATTTTCAAAAGTCGGTTTTCAAAAAATAGCCGCCAAAAAAATTTCGGCTGTAAAAATTTTCCACTCCAAACTTTTCAACTACATCCCCGGCCTGTGTATGGAACAGTCAGATCACGTAGATGTTTACACTCATCATTCAGAACTTTCAGAATCCTACAGTCGATATCGGGATATTCGGCAATACGACATTCGATCACATTAGCTTTTGCCAATCTATATGCCACATGAGCTTCTAGTTCGGTGGCATACGATCCGATATAAATGTGATTACCACAATTGGCCATCTTTGCAACATAACGCTTTAACTTCTTGACAACCCCGAGCATCAAGGAACCATTCCCACCAAGAAACAGTGTATTGATTTCTCTGGGAACCAATGCGCAGGTATCCGGGCCATAGACCTTGTTGCCCGGAACAATCAAATCCTTATCCAGATGCCAATCCAGTGAACCGGGTTGATTCACAAGCCATTCCGCAAAATCTTGGTATTTGATAAAGTCTGGATGAATTGTGCAACCGATATAGGTATGTTGTCTTGTTTGTGCTTCACCATCTGGATTACATCGGTCGATCATCTTCAACCATTTTGCGTATGGTGTTGTTCTAACACCACCGATCTTTGATTTGTGCTTACCCTTCTCGAATATGCCTATACCAAAGACCAACCCATTTCTTAACGCTCTTGCCAACTACTCTCCTATTGTTTGAATATCATTCTACACCATAAGCCATAACCAATCCCCGTGACCGCTAATTTCAGAACCACCAGATCGATATCATACCGGGCCGGGTGACTACGATCAGCCATCATTCACTTACCTTGATATTGATGAATATAGTCTGGCCTTGGTGCTTATAGCTCATGCTACCGGAGACTTGTTTCTCAAGCAGGTTGTACAGCATGGTGGACTTGGCATCACCAAACCCCCAGAGCATATTGGAACAACAAGCCGAGAATACCCGATAGGCATGCACGAACGGATTGCTTTGTTCATCATTACATCCGGTCGAAACGTGGAATTCATCGTTACCGTCGATGACGTGCATGGTATAGGTTTTCATTCCAAAGCCTTTTTGATTCTTGTCAGTTTTCGGTTGGCTTCTTTCAATTGATCACGCTGGATATCACGAATCCGCATGTTTTCGAATTGATGTGAAACCATAGCCAACATGATATCCGGGTCAATAGTAAGCATTTCCCCGGATTCTTTTGCTTTCAATGCACGCTCCCGCATGTATTGATAATCAACAAGAAGGTTCATTTGTTACACAGCCGAACGGTTGAATCGGTGTTGAATGCAGGGGCAATGGTGATACTGCGATCATAGAAGGTCACGTAATACATCACACCGTTTTTGCAGGCTTCCCCGGCAATATCCATACGATACTGACCACTATCGGAATACCGTGCGGAAGTCTGTCTATCGGTTTCTCGTTCACAACCAGCGAGAAACAATGCCATTGCCATAACCAAAATGTATTTCATTTACCACCCATACAGATAATGTTTTTAATCGCTTCTTCAAGCTCACGGGTATACCGATCATCGGTAACCCCATTCAGTTCGACCCGATACCCACCGTACTTTGGGTGATGAATGATATCATACCCTTTGTAGGTGTAACCATCCCGCGACATCAAAAGTCCGGGGTATTTGATTTTAAGGTCTGGGATGTATTCCATCAAGCAATATCCCTTGTCAACCAATTCTTATACGGATTGGTGATTAGATTGGAATTGTAGTATTTCGGATCACCGGTGACTTCCTTGGTAATCCATGCCGGGAGTTTGATGGGTTCATCAACAGAAGTCAATTCAATTTCAGCTACCACAAGACCTTCATTGTCATCATGGAATGCATCAATCTCCCAGACCTTACCATCAATCAGAACCGTCAATCGGGTTTTGGCAATTACCCCAACGCACAGCTTGAGCATTTGTTGAGCATCGTACTGGCTAATTTCCTTTTCCCACTCGAACCGGGATAAACCATCATCGGACGATTTACCCTTGACGGTAATGAATCCTTTCAACCCGGCCAGCCTGACCCGAACCGTTCTGTTGGGGTCTAGGTTCAAATATCCTTGGATGATTTCTTCGGATGTCTGTTGATGATAATATGTATCAAGGAACAGGGTTTCATCTATTCGGAACTTTCTTTCGATTTCAATCATTCTTCGATTACTTCCTCTCCCAGAACCTGAACAACCCTTTTGACAAGGTGCTGGGGAACAGGCCCGAAGTTATCCATATGATCGAACATGTCTTTGATTAATTCGTGATAGTAATCTTCACTTCGAACAAAGGCTTCCGATTCCGCCGCCGATTTCAGGTTCAGATGATTCAATTTCTCACGCAGTTCGGCGGTAGCTTTTTCATGGGCTTCGATCATGGCTGCTTGAGCTTGAGCGACCCGGCTATTGGCATAGGCTTCGGCTTCAATAGCATCAACCCACTTGCCTTGTGGGGATTCATCAATTGACAGAACACCCACCCAACACTGTTCACCCCAACTGGTGGTTTCATCCGCATATGCCGATATATCAACTCGTTTCACTTTTTGACCTTTTGAATCTTGGCGTTGAATTGCTGAACCATGACGTTGTATTGAACCAATAGTTTCAGGTACGCATGTTCATCCGGGGATTTCTGAGGGATTTTCCGAAGACGTTTGATATCTTCGGTAATCCAGTCTTCGACTTTGATCATTTTGCCTGAGCCTTCATAAGCAGGTCATACAGTTTGTTGGCTTCGTCGTACATTTGATCGCGCAATTTCAACGGATCGACTTTACGACAATACGAACCATCGCAGGACTTCTGACCTTTCTTATCGATCCGGGTGTAATAGATCAATGGGCTGGTTCCGATACGTGGCAATACCACATCGACTTTCCAATAGCCTTTGTGGTAACCAGTAACGATATCCCCGACCTGAATGGTCGGATCGTATTTCAGGGTCATTTGAACGCCTTGAACTTATTGATGAAACTGATTACTTTGTAACCAATCCAACCGATTGCACACAACAGCACGATAATGATACCGCAAAGGATATAGGTCATTCGACCACCAGTTCATATTGGTAGACTTCTGGCCGACCACAGATCGCTTCTTTCAGGTACTCGATAACCTTCTCAGCATCTTCAACCGTTGGGGTAGTTCCAGCGGCACTTGGGATGGTTCCATGACCACCTTGAAACCCGATACCGGCCAATGGGTTTTCATTCCCAATACTGGTCAGGTACATTTTGTGTCCGTCTTTGTTGACGTAATAGATGTAGTAACTCATTTTTCTGTGCAACTCGTTAATACTGAAACCTGATAAGTGTTCCAATCAGATGCTACCTTGAACTTCTTATGAATCAGGGCTTCTGCCGCTGTACAGGCTTCATCCGAAGTGTATTCATGCGATTCCAATGTAATACCACTGGATTGTGCGAGCATGACCCACAAAATAAAGATTTTCATTGAATCAACTTCCATGGGAACTTGTCCCAAGCCAGATAAGAGAAATAGCAAGCGATTGCCAATGGAATCACCATGGCGGGCGGAATTTTGCCGGTAAACCCAAGCATGGCATAAGACCCACCGATGGTAGCGAACCAGAACCAACCCGCGATCCCTACCAGCACCAACCATCCGAGTACGATCAGCATTTATCGATCCCACTGAACAATGAGTCGAACCGATTCTTCAAACGAATCGTCGATGTATTCCCCGGCAGCAACCATCAGATTATCGCGGCAACCGAAGTCCTCGATGTGCATACCATCCGGTTCAACACGGGTTTTATACTCAGACTGATCCGAAGACCATGGGAAAATGGTCTTGTTCAATGCCCGAGCGTAACCCATTTCGAATACGGTTCCGACATCAGCCGAAGGCCCACGGAATGGGGTGATGTCAGCAATGACATAATCGCAATCTTCTATCATTGTCAAGTTGCTGACTTTGATTTGAAGTGCTTGATCACATTCATTGTCGATTGGAATCAGGGCTTCATACCCAGCATCCAACAGAACGTTACGCAGATACTCTGCATGTTCTTTCGCATCAGGCCGGAATACCCACGGCCCCGCAACGTAAACTTTTCTCATAAAGCCACCTGTTTGATTTCGATCAGGATGATTTCGAAATTGTCATCCATGAACCAGTCTTCGCCATAAGCGTTTTCCAGTTCTTTTGCGCAACCGTCACGGCTCTTGCTCATGCTGAATACCATGATGTCATCATTTTCTTTGTGATGACCGACCCAATATTTCGGGGACATTTGATTTGGTTTCATGGTGCTTCATATCCCAATTCATTTAACCGATCTTGTATACCGCGATCAAACGCTTTGTCGGCGGTGGTTTCATTGAATACACCAAACCCCATAGCGTAGATATGCGCGGCTACATTTTCAGCCGGACGACCTTCGATAGCTACACCTTCAAACAACAACCTGTCAGCGGTATTTCGACCGTTCTGATAATGTTCTTCTGGGGTTGGGCTGGTGAACAACTTCTTGATTTTAGACCACACAGTTTTTCCTTATTCGTCAGGCTTGCCGCAGCAAACACAATTTGAGTTTGTATCAATCCACTGGTGGGCATGTTTCGGGATAACCTTTTCACCGTAGGTCGGGTGCTGGATCACTTCGTACTTTTGTATCAAAGATTGAAGTTCCAACCATTGCGGGTGCGAATTCAGCCCGGTGATTGACTTAGCGAACAAATACATTTCTTGAAACCGACGTTGAAACTCCAAGCCACCTTGGATAGAGGCTTGGAACGCTTCACGTTGGGTTGCGAGTTCCGCATTCAATCGAACGATTTCGGCTTGAAGTTCAGATTTCTTCACAGAACGATACCATGTAGTTCTTTCAGACTCCGGGTCACGAACGATTGTGCGACTTCTTGAAACCCTTGCGGGAAATGTACAATCAACTGATCGCGCAGGATAAAACATGCAAGGTCGTAGTCCTCGTCTTCCAGTTTGTTCAATCCGCAATAGAATTGATACAAACCTTCCCGGTGGTCAGTCGTAGTCTGAGTCATGATCTTCCTGATTCCGACGACGTTCGGCCAATTCTTCGGCTTCTTGCCATTCTTGTTCTGTCATTAGTCAAGACTCTTGGTAGGACTGCCACATTTTGGGCAGGTATAATTCGGCCCCATGAACCGATAGTGTGCCCACCAACCACACGCTGTACTAACACATGCAACGTAATCCATCATTCACCTACAGGTTTACAGTATTTGCCCCAATCGTCCGATTCAGTTAACAGAACCGGATCGATCACTTTGTAAGGTTCACCACGTTCTTTCAGGAATCGAATTCCACCGACACATGGTTTTGTCGGTTCCGAGTGACATGCCCACGTCTTACCGTGGTGTACCCGCATGTTGCGGATATCCCATGCTTCTGGGAGACAGCCATAGTTCTGTACGATTTCGCTGGCGTCAGTCCACGAACAAGGGCATGTGCATTCTGGGTCGTCGAGGTTACAAGTCATTGACCACCATAAACCCTTGGAACTGCATCAATGACGTTCAGGTCGGAAACGGTTGCATCACGCCACATGTTGTGATGGCTGAAATCCATCCCTTCACAGTGCGAACGCTGGTAGGTGACTTCGACTTGGAGAATCAGCTTCCCACCCAAGCCATTACGGTAACGGAACTTACCGGTGTAACCGATTTCGTGGCTCATACCGGCACCCCGGCGATTTCCATGCGGATCACACCGGAATCAAGCTCAAGATGGGCTTTGATCATGTTCAGTTCCAATCCAACATCGTCTTTCACCGGATAGTTCGGCATGACGTTCAGACGATCATCCCAATCACTGGCGGTGCAACGTCCACGATCATGATCCCGGTTGTAACGCCACGCCCCGTCATCGAATCGAACACATTCGTAACCCTTTTGGGTCGTCTGTTCGATACAAACCACTTTGTTACCACTGAGGGTTTGCATGACATCACCCAGCTTGAACGGAATAGAACCTTTCATGCCGCGATCATGGGTGGTTTTGGCCAACGCCAGCATCCCACGGATAGGGCCGGGCCATTCGTTCATGCTCATGGTTTTAGGTTTGGTGCGCAATTTATCCATCGTCACATAGCCTTCACCGCGACAGTCAGCACATTCAACCTTTTTCTTGGGAGTGTACTTGAACTCGATATCACCGGAACCGTGGCAGCAATCGCATTGGAACAGAATCGGAATCGTCTTGGACATTACATTTCTCGTTCGGTCAGAATCTGATAACCAGATTCGTTAATCAACAATGTTCGCATACAAGGAAGATCGGGTAGTCCGTAAATCCTGATCTGCGCCCGTTTTTCAGATGATAACGGATGACGATCTGTAAAGCAACAGAACCACCCAATTTTGTTCGTGTATTTCCCGCGAAGGATTTTAACCTTGTCGGGTACTATCAACTGGATTGATTACAGTTGATAATACTATCATCACGCTTGATAGTATCGGCTTCGATTTGAGCTTTCCGTTCCAATGCCCCAAGCAACAGATTGTAATCGGAAATCGGCATGTAGAATTCTTCCGATCCGGTCAGCTTGGTGAATTGATGCAACCCTTGGACATCTAAAAGTCCGTAGTGGATCATCAAATATTCACTCTCACTATACCAGCTATCATGACAGTAATATGTTTGATAGTGATGATGTCGCTGGGTGGTATCAGCAACGATCTTTTCAAGATCACGATCTTTAAGCTGATCCCATTTTACGTCCATGTGCCGCCAGTACGCCGGGAAATATTCAATCAACGCATAGGTCGCACCCTGAGCATCTTTAGCAAGTGCTACCCAGTCGGTTTCCTGAACGGTATCTTCCGTAGCCCACCAGAGGAAACCACTACGGCGGATTTTATCTTTGGTGTAACGACCGACAACTTCTTTGAGGTCGATCAGGTTCTGACCTTTGATATATTTGCCCAGTGCTTCTTCATGGGCATTACGCTTGTCATCCTTGGCTTGACGTTTGGCTTCATACTCGATGGTGCGCGCCGCAATCATCTTTCGATTGAAGTCTTCAATGACTTCGATACAAGCAATCGAATCACGGGCGATGTCACTACCGATGACTTTGATAAAACCTTCGAACTGTTTCAATTCCATGTTTCCTTCATTTTGGACGGATCAACTACTTTCCAGTAAGCGTTGTACGCCCGGAAATACGTTTGATAGAACTCGTCGGCGTTCTCTGCACCTTGGTTGTCCAGATAATCTGCTCTGGCTACAACCAAATCAAGGTGCAGGTCTTCAATCGACTTCGACATCTGCATCAAGCTCCATGTTGACTTCTTGGCGTGTCTCGCGACGATCCAGCCAGCGGCCTTGAGGTTGTTGGATTTCACAGTTCAAACCGCATTTGTCACCATGACCCGGCACCGGGCAACGACCGAACTTCTTGCGATCACGCATCAACTTAGCAATCTTTTTCATTGATACTCCACGATAGGACAGATTTTCTCTTTCTTGGCTTTGAAATAAGCCCCGATTACGGTTGGTTTGCGGGTCGGTTTCTTGGTGTGGTTTGCATCACGCCATTCAATGTACTTAACCACACCGGTACAAATGAAACAGAATACCCAAATTCCGTGGGCAATGACCCCACCAACAAATTCGTCCTTGACGTACTCCATCACCCCGAACTGCATCAGCCAAAACTGAACCGGCAGCACAAGCATGAACCACGACAGCGCGATGACGACCAACACACCGACACACGCCATGATACATGAGAATGTCAGAGTGCGAACGTACTCACACAGGGTATTAGGCATACGATTGCCAGATTTACCCAATTTGATAAAACGATAGTGCCACGACGATTTGTTGATAACCATTAGTTGTTGATATCCTGATCAGAGAAACAGGTTTGAACAGGGCTGGTGCCGCTGTTGTCGCTTTCGGTGACGTAGCAGGTAACCCGCGTGCGACGATCATGCACAACCGCGAATGTGGTATTTGAGAAACCAACCCCTGCATAAGCCCGAACTTCAATATCCGAACTTTCTGTTGGTACTTCCGTTGTTTTGGTGTTGTCGGCAAACACACTGCCAGAAACCGCCATCAATACCATCAAAGCCCAATATTTCATTACAGACCCCCGAACAGAACGTGACTTTCCAGCTTGGCTTGGCTGAACCAAACCGCACCATGCTCCGTCATCCAGTAGAATTCGGTGGTCGCATCGACCTTGACCCGATCCCCGGCACGGAATTGATGCACGATTTCATTGCGGGCGTTCTTGATCGCCAATGCTTCGTTCAGAATGATATAACTATAGTTCACACGCACCCCATTTTTACTGGATTTGTCTTAGGAACACCGGCTTCGACTTGCGCCGAAACACACCGGTTCTGTTCTGTTGCAATAGTATTGACCATCTTGAGTCCGGCTGTCAACAACAGAATCACAGCTAACGCTGCTATGGTTTGATAAATCGTCATTTGTTACCTATCAGATTCAATTCAGAACCGAATTCTAGCACACCATCCGTCCGGGTTAAACATTGATCCAAAAAATACGGTTCTAAATATAGGATACAATTACCAAATCCATTTGGAGTCATAATGGAACTCAAAAATTATTTTGCACAAGATAGCCAAGGTAATGCACAACCAAATGCAACCTGCTATCTGTATGAAGTTGGAACCGAAACCATTGTAAGTGGATTGGTTGATGCTGGTGATGCACCACTAACCAACCCATTCAATAGTGATATTTTCGGACTTATTCAGTTTAAAGCTCCAAATGGACTTTATGATCTGAGGGTTGTATCTGGTGTTAGAGATTATCGCATTAGAGTTCAAGCTAATGATCTGAATGATTATGTTGACTTAGCAGAAGCGGCGGTAATCGATTCTGTTGCATCAGCTACAGCATCACAAGCGGCTTCAATCAACGCCAGTATTTCCGCAAACAACGCCGAAGCTAAAGTAAACGTGTTACGCGATGAATTGGCGGATACAACCGGGTCTACCCTAATAGGTGCGGTTCGTACATCACTCGCACTGGCGATTGATGGAACTATTTCCAAGAAGTTATCCCAAGCCCAAGTAGATTTGTGGGAATTCTCTAGCTTAGTTACGTCTCGCCCTACACCATCAGATTTCGGCACTTGGGATTGGACACCAGCATTTGAGGCTGCTCGAATTCTTCTTGGCTCCATGGGTGGTGGTACACTAACGTTCGGCTCCGGTGGTGTATACCAAGCACAGTCAATTCGACTAGACCGATTTATTTTACTTGATGGTCGTGGTGTTAACGGCACCGAACTGAAACAAATTGCCGGTGCCAATCGGGACTTCATCAAATCTGAAAGCTTTGATGACTTGACCGGAACTGGTTTGACTGTTGCAGATTCGCGTGTTCCATCATGGATGGGGCTAAAGGATATCCGAGTCAACGGAAACCGATACAACGCAACAACCAACCCATCAGGTAATACCAGCGGGTTCCTATTAAAGATGTATGGCCCTGCGCAGATGCTGCAAGGAACTGTACTGTTTTATAGTGGTGCCAATGGTATCTACACCGAGGATTCTACTAGTGCATCTGGTGTTAGTTGGTTAGGTCAGGAAGAAGGTAAGTTCGGTAATGTGATTATCCGTGAGTGTGGCGGATTCGCTGGCTGGCACTGCCGAGGGCCACATAACAGTGATGCCAACTCAATCATATCCGGTTTCAACGATGGTTGGGGTATCTATGTAGAAGAAGCGGCACTGTACGGTGGTAGTTTTGACCGTATCGGCATGCTCCATACTTACGCCAATGGTCGATCAGCTTCACCGGCCTTGGATACTGGTTCGTACATCGGTGGTATTGCTCGTATCGATAATCTAGTTTGTGATGGTGATAATACCGTCATCCAAGCTAACGATGTTCAGATTGGTAAGATGCGTGCTTATAACATCGGTGGTCAGCAAGATGGTGTTGTCATTAATGGTGCCAACTGTTCCATTGCTAGTTTGGATGCATTGGTCTGGTCATCCTCTGTAGGTAAAACCGCACTGATTATTAACGGTGATAACAACATGGTTAGGGGTGTGGTGATTACCAACAACCCAGATAACGATGGGGTTGTTGTTAATGGTAGTGGTTGTTCTCTTGATACCAACGTGAAGAACTTCAGCACCGCTGGTCGCATTGGATTGAAACTCAATGGTCTAGATAATGATATTCGAGGGAACATCCGAAACTGTGGGGTTGGATTCAACTATCTATCCGGTACAGATAATCGTGTTAACTTGAGTATTTTCAACTCAGGTGCCCAAGTACCCGTAAATGGACTATCACCACAGACAACAGACCGTATTAATATCCGTAGTCGCGGGTCTGTAATCGGTGGTTGTAAAACCGATCTTCAAACAAACCAATTGGCTTTGGATACCGCCCTTTATTCCACCGTAACAGTTGCACATGGGTTGTTGTATACACCACCAACACGATCTGTACGGGTTGATTGGTTGTCGAGTTCCCCGGACTCATCGGTATGGGATGAAGCATTACTTCGCGTTGTTTCAACTGACGCAACTAACGTTGTGATTGGTTATAAGATGGCATCGCCCGCACCGGCAGGAACATTGGCACGAATCGGTATCAGTATCGATTTGACTTGATTCATCCAATATACGTTCTTCTGAATACATACCCGTGATGGTTATCCCACACGGGTATTCAAAATTTTAAAACTATTGCACTGGAGGCAATATGTCCTACGAAACACTTGCCGCGTCCGTTGATGTACTTGTGGCAACCAATATTCAATTAGTGAATGCCGCAACAACTGCAACAGAAATCGCAGCGAACATCGCAGAAATCGCAGCCACGGATGCACAAGGTAGAGTAGATGCTTTACGCGGCGAATTGGCTAACCCAACAGACCCGGTTAAAGGTTCTGGGATGATTGGGTGGGAACGTTCCCCACTAACAGCCGAAACGACAACTGTAGGTGCTGCTCTATCATCGCTTACAACCACCCCGTGGGAATTTGCAAACTTAATTACAAGCAAACCAAACGTATCAGACCCATCAACTTGGGATTGGACACCGGCTGTACGTGCGGCTGTGGCTACCGGGAAATCTGTTTACTTCCCATCTGGTGTATACCTATTGACAGGCCCGGTTACCGCCGCTGTTGCAGGCCAACGCTTGCTAGGTGCTGGTACTTTCCAGACCACACTTAAAGCGGCAAGCACGTTTGTAGGTGCTGCGTTGCTGATTATGGGTAACAAAGCTAGCACATCGGTTACTGGTGCTATGGCTTGCCGTGACCTTACATTGGACTGTGCTGGTGTAACTGGTGTATCTGGTCTGGAAGCATATGGTCTGCGCGACGGTTCTTCGTTTGGTTCGGTCTATGTAACCAACAACAAAAACGCACCCGGTATTAAAACTGGTATGTCCGGTAATGGTACTGGTGTAGCGGCTAGCAAGATGTGTGAAGGCGTGCAGTTCCTGAACTGTCATGTTATTACAAACCAAGACATGGTTGGTTCATCATATTGGCAGTTGGATGGGCTGTTCGAAAGTCAGTTGATTGGATGTAAGGCATTGGGTAGTAGTTCGGCTACCGTGTCCAACAGTGCTGGTATGCGCGTAGGATCGTTGGCGGAAGTTCGTGGACTTGCGTTGATTGGTTGCAGTGCTGGTAACTTGGCTGGTGCTGGCGGTAACGTCGGTATTCGTTACAGTGAGTGGGCGCGTGAATGTTGGGATGAATTCACTACATTCGAAAACATTATCGGGAACGGTGTGTACTTCCATGGTTCTTCGGTATCCGGTACATTGTGCCCGTTTAACTGCCGATCCATAAACCCTAGACCATATAACAACACCACAGCCGGTGGACTAGACCCGCTATACAGATATGGTGATGCCAACGCTTGTTACGCTGGGCCGGTTGTTTATTATTCAAGTGCTAAAGTATGGGCACGATTTGATGCACCGGTTGTAAGTCAGTTCAACAACATTGTAGAAATTATGGCCGGTGCGGTTCCTAGTGCCCTATTGACTACTATCATCAGTTTTGACGCGGCATGTGCTACATCGAACATCGTTACAGGGTTCTCTAGTGATGCGGCAGCCTCCCGTAAACGAATCAATATCAACAAAGGCGGTCACACTGAGCGTCATGAAGGTAACGGATTCAGTGAACAAAACGATGGTTCTTGGACATCATTCAACTTAGGCACACCGGATAAGTTACGTTTCCGTTCCAATGCATTGACATCTTTGCTGGAAATGGATGGTACAGCCGGGACTATTACCCCACAGGTACGTTTAATCGCTGGTCAAGGATATAGCGCGGCCAACCTGTTGTCATTGGGTACATACCGTCTCTGGATTGATACATCTGGGCGACTAAGAGTCAAGAACGGTGCCCCCGCGTCAGATACCGATGGTACTGTAGTTGGTGCGCAAGTATAAGGCAGTATCGGAATAGATACTAGATTACCGGTGTTGATTTACAGCATCGGTAATCAACTTAAAAATTAATGCCTTGGAGGCAATATGTCATACGAAACGCTCGCTGATTCGATTGATGCCCTTGCGGTAATTAACAATCAATTAGTGGCCGCTGCAAACGCTGCAACAAACGCTGCAAACGCACCTTCAAAAGTTAATATATCCGATTTAGCTAACTCCACCGATCCTAGTAATGGTGCTGCATTAACCGGATACCGAAACTCAAACGTATTTGTTAAGTTGTCCGATATTATCGCAGCGTCGGATTTTGTAGGAAATGATGTCGCCGCTATCACATTAGCGGAAGCCTATTGTGTTGCCAACAAAAAGACATTAAGAATAGATCGGGATGTAAACATCGCGTCGTTAGCATCACCTATTACAATTCGTTGTAACTATGTTCAACAACCGGGTGTTACTATCAACATCGTTAACGCGGGTATCACCGGTGGGTTGTTCAAGTTTGCAACAAACCAAACCGGAACTGTTATTACCGGTGTTACAGGCTTAACAGAAGGTAGTACAAAACTATCTGGGTTGCCAGCCGTAACCGCTGGTAGTTGGCTATTGATTGAAAGTTCGGAAGAACTGGTTAAAGATACATCAGCCGGATCGTATGTAAAACAGGAAGTGGTTGTGTTGACCGATAGTCTTGGTGGATTATCCGCACCACTACATTCAACCTACACATCACCGACAATAACCCTGTTCACCCAAGAGCAAGGATTGGTGGTGGAAGGGCTTTCTATCAAAGGTAACGGCGTTGAGATAACCAACACATCGTTTAACCTAGTGGAAGCGTACAGACGCTCTGTGAAATTTGATGGTGTCAATGTTTCGGGTATCCCAAACCAAGGATCGCAGATCAAGATCAACCAAGCGGTACAGTGCAGTGTAAGAAACCCGAGTATTGTTGGTCATACCGCTGGGAACGGATATGGTATTCTGGCATTCATAACCGAAAGCTTGTTTATCGAAAATCCGAATATCACCAACTGCCGACATGCGTATGCGGCTAGACATGATAAGAACACTCTTATTACCGGTGGTTCGATGGCTGAACTGATCGACTCCCACTGGGGTCAGAATTTGATCATTCGGGATTGCAATATTATCGGTCAGGTACAATACGCCGGTAGAGACTTGAGTATTACTGGATGTCAACAAACACCGAAAGACTATTGCATTCGAATTCGAAACACCAGTCCTGAATTGAAAGGGAAAGTGGTATACTCAGGTAATACTGTTAATGTCGATTCAACTGTAATGTTGTCTACACATTTTGCATATATTACATCTGGGTTGTCGTCTGGTACGTTTACATTCGGTAGAGTTTTGGCACAACCGTCTCTTGTGGTTATTAAAGACAATCACTTGAATATTGTGTCTATGCCAACCAATATTTCTTATTCTCGTATGTTGACCGCACAAGGGTTTAGCTACTCATTGCCAACACGATATGAGATTGGTGGTAATACCAGAACTGATTATACAAAAACGATTGATATCCTAGCCGGGTTTGTTAAAGCCGATAACGTCGATTTTACAGTAAACCCATATGTATATGTTCGTGGTGAAAAGAATTGCCGAGTTAGCATAACCAGTCAAAATACTGCGGCTGATGTTGGTAAGGGATTCTCGTTAAATCTACATGAGCTAACCGATTTTATCATGTTTGCAAACCCAAACACTTTGGTTGATTCCAAGTTGTTTAATATCTCATGTGCCGGTTGGGCATTGCCATCTGGCGGTGCGCAGGCAAACGTAGATAACGGTAAATTGCAACAGTTCAACATGTCGTTCAATGGTGCATTACCAGTTGAATACAGCCGCATTATGAATGGGGAAATATTCTTCAAGAGTATGGCTGACGATACTGTATCATACTTCAAACCTAGTAAAGAATTTGGACATATTTCTGTTCTAACACAAAACTCTTTGCAATGGTCTGGTATGGCGGCATATGATGCGCAAGCGTCTGGTGTGTTCAATCAAACCATCTATGCTGGTGCAGGATTCGCTACCGCTACCGGTGTGCTTGCAGGTACTACAGGTGCGGATGGGTTTCTAACCATCAGTCCGGCAGTTGACGGTAAGGTGTATGTTGAGAACCGTGCCGGTGCGGCATTGACGATTCAAATCAAAGAACTTAACATGAGCTAAACCAGCTACAACACAAAAACCCGCTTACGCGGGTTTCTTTGTTTTTGATTCTATCAAATCTTGTTAATACCCAGAACGATCAGACAGACGGAATAATTCGTCTTCGGCCCAATCGAGAATTTCTAAACCGTTCCAGTTGCCGGATACCGCCCTGAAACCAAACACCCGCCCGCCATTCTGGACGTAGCCCACCATTTCGTGGTTACCACCTTCCCGGTCAAGTGAGGTTTTATCCCGAATGATCACGTCATTCCCGCCGAATTCACACATCTGTTCGCAGATGCTGGTGACAATCTCAGATTCGAGGATGTTGTCTGCGAACTCAAGGAACTCAAAGCAATGGTTTTCGTGGTGTTTGAACCACTTCAAAGACCGATGCCGTTTTCTTGATTGGTTGTGTCGATGCCGAGTTGCGTAACCCGGTTGACAGCGAGAAATTGAACCAGACCTTCGAAGGTGTTGTCGATCAGCCGAATCAATTTGTTTTTATCAACAAAGATCAGCTTGGTTTTGTCAAGGTTCAAGCCTTTGTAAACCGAAACACCGTGATTGCGGGTATGATATGATTCGGTAGGTATCATTGTAGGCAGGATGTAACCAGCCCGCATACCTCGAATCATGTGTAACTGTCCGTCTTGCGTTGACGTTGGTTTTCTTCGTCAGTACGGACAAACTTCAACATGCCACGAATTGTGGTTTCAGCCTGTTTCAAATCGGCGTCAAATTCTTTCAGTTGAAATTGTGTGACGTATCGCAGGTCTTGCAGTGACGCAAAAGCTCGTTCGAGCTTACCTTTGAACTCAGTGTCTTGAAATGCCATTGATCCTCACAGTGCTTTGATACAGGCTGCCATTTGCAGGGCCGGGGTCAACGACCAGCCAACGATGTCAGGGCCGCGAAGGTCGTTATAAGCCTTCTTGATTTCCTTGTCGTCGTTCCATTCTTTGATTTGATTGTTGTAGTTCCAACGTTCTTCGTCGGTAAACGTTTCACGCATGAACCGGTTATATTCAGCCGCATCACGCGGATCGGCGGAATTGAACGCAATGGCGGCGTAGGAATGCATTTCCATGCATTTGGCAACCATTGGAAGTTCTTTACCGTCGATGGTTGGTGCCTTCTCGGCATTGGCGAATGCAGTGAACCCGATCAGGGCCATTGCAATGAGTGTGCGTTTCATGTTGTTGCTCCATTTGAAAAAGTTGGTTACCTGAAATATACAAGTAACCAACCGATTGTCAAGCTTTTGTGGAATATTTGTTTTTCCACTTCATGGTTTTGTTATAGAAGGTTTGTTTAACCAACAGGTTATCTACAGAACCCATTTCCGAGTAAATCACATCCAATGCACAAAGAATGGTGTCGATAGCTTCACCAACAACACCGTCTTTACCGGCTGGGCCTGATTTCAATCCCCGTGCAATCTTGATTTCAGTTGCAGTTTCACCCGCTTCTTCCATCAACGAAAGCATGATGTCATTTTGATCGTCTTTGGTGTGGCCGATAACTTTGCAGGTTTCTTCGACGAACCCCAATAAATTGAACTTATCGTAGAATTCCAACCGTTCGATATGCAATTTCTCTGCGCATCCACGGCATGACACCGCCCGTTTGTCTACATTCAGAGCTTCTTGCTTGCAATGCATGCAACTAAAGATCATGTAATTGCCGGGGGCGTAGCCGTATTGAAGCAAATGTTCCCAATCATTCATGTGGTACAGGCACCGGAATGTAAATGTTGCATTTTTCTTTGGTGTTGTAACGCTGCGCCCAATAGAATGCGGACTGCTTGTCCAACCCGGTTTGTGCGAATCTATTCTTGGCGGTATCCCAGATGTTCCAGTGCTTGATGGTGATAGCATCGGCATCGGTTGGTTCTGGAAGTTTCGGGCGTTTGTCTGGGGCGACAACCGTTGCTGGCGATCCAAAACCAATCATCCGAGCATTACCGTTCACCGGCTTTGGATTGGCCTGTGCGAGCAACGCAGCATCCCATGCCTGACGGGCATAGTCCTTTACGTTGTTACGCACAGAATCTTGAAAACCAAAGTTCGGATAAATCTGATCGAACCAGACTTCGAAACGATTAATATCCATGTAACTCCATGAATACTTTTTCGCTGGCCTTGGTGAAACTTACGTTGAAGTCGTAGTAGCCGTCACTGTCCATCAGGATTTTGCCCTGACCAACCAGTTCAAAGAACTTATCGGACGAACTACCACGCAACAGCATGGTATGACCCGCTGGCGTAGTGAACATAACCGCAACGTCGCTCTTGCCGCAATACAGGTGCTTGAACTTGGCTTGCAGACGAACAACTGGGATGTGGTCGAACAGTTCTACGTCATGCAGGCTTGGGCCGGTGTACGTTCCAACCGGGACATAACGCGACAAGGTGGTATCCCATTTACTTTGGTGTGATTGCGTACCATCCGGGGTCAGAGTTCCGTCAAGTGCAAATGCAGCCTTAGCGTCGTCGATTGCTTTTTGCTGAGCGGCTGGGTTACCGCAATACACCCTGCCATTGCTGTAGGTGTAGATTTGGCCGGTAACGGTATTGCGAGCCAGACGCCAAGCTTTACTTGGCGGGAGTTTAGAAATGAATTGCACTTATTTTCCTTTCAGAGTGAAACCGAAGCTGAGAACGTATCGCGTTCCACTTTCAACTTTGGAAACAGAATGGGTGGAGATATCTGGACGGAAGTACGCCAGAAATCGATTTTGGTAGATCACGTTACCTGCCCTGAACTCACCACCAGCTTTAGCCGGTTTGATGAAAATGTTCAGACGGTAATGCCGACGATTGGGTACGGTATCAACATGCGGGGCGATGTACGAACCCGGTTTGAACCGAAGCAACCACAAGTCGAAGTTGATCCGATTTGAACTGATGATCGGCATCTTGTCGTAACCAGACTGTTGCCGACCGATTTCCCATTTAAACAGCATTACGGGCGAACCTCGTTGGCGGTGGCTGGGTCGATAACCAGTTCATGGATTTCAGCCGGGGAACGTGCCGGACGACCGTAGTATTCAGTTCCATCAATGTAGAACTGGTATTCTTCATCATGGTACGACTGCCAGCTACTCAACAGAACATAAGCCGGGTCGTTGACACCGAGTGGTGGAAAGAACTTCAAACCAACAGACGCTTCCACGGCCCTCTGAATCGGGTATTCATCGATGCCCTGATGTTCGAAATCTTCGCGGTAGTGTTCCGGTTTGATCAAACAACCAACCGCACACATGTTTCCGTTCGGTGCTTTGTACAGGCAATCGTCATCAGCGTGTGCCCGTGCGTTCTGTTTGGTCAGATGGTCACGGACAAGCTCCGAAACCTCCATCAGTTTTGCCTTGTCGCTCACTGCATTTGCCTCATTCGTTAATATGTGCCTATTAAAACACATCAAACCATCAGGCTAAACATTCGAGCGAATCAATTTTGTTTTCAAGGAACAGAACGTATTCACACAGCCGTTCAGCCTCACGACCCATACGGAATTGGTTAGAATCCCTGTTCGCCCTGTAGGCGTTCAACCATACATGGTTGTCCATGGTTTCGTTCAGGATGATTTCATCACGCCATTTGTTGCGTGCGGGTACGACCAGTTGCGGATAGTGCTTAACCCGGAACTTCCCGTCTTTGAATTCGATTGTATCAAAGTCCTGTGGAACCTCAGAGCATTTAATCAAACCACGCCCACCGTTGTAGTGGAAGGTCAGGTATTTGGCTTTGGTGTTCTGGACGTTTTGACCGAACGCACTTTCCCAGTAATAGCCGAGTTTGAACAGTGTCAGTTGAATGGCAATACTGTTGGCCGGACTGGTGCATTCGATTTGATAATCATCTTTGATCATACAAGGCTCTGTGAGGCGTTTTAAGACGGTTTGATAGAAAACCTATACCATCGCATAGGTGATAGATACAAAAACGCCCCTGCAAGCTGCTAGGGGCGTTCTGGGAGGTTTAAACCAGTTTCAGGATGTGGCCTACCCACAATGCAAGACCAAACACACCGATAAGCATGTTCAGGATCATTTCAACCACATCAGCTTTGTGGTTGTACACGATGAAGGTTTTCGGTGGTCGGCTCATCCGCTCCCACCCGTAGGTAAACCGCATCAGGAAAATCACCGTAACCACCGCCACGTAATAAATCATTTCAATCCTTATTGATTCTGTTCGATGCCTTATAATAATTGATCACCGAACCCAAAAGCAACCCTAAAAATACAACAAAACAGGTTGACCCAATTAGGGTGTGATTTTCATGTTCGATCCAGCCTAGAACGTAGAAGCTGACCATTATACCAATGGTGCAAAGCGTTACGTTGATGTAATACAGCCGGGATGTTAGTTTATTCATATATTTCCCCAAGGTTTGATTACTTTGAGTGAAGTATATGGCATTTGGTTCAGCCTAATAAACATTCGCGATGAAAAAAGGGCCAAATCGGCCCTTTTGTTTTAACGCTTCGGTCTGGTGTAGTTGAACTTGTCTTTGTACTGTTCGTACAGAGTCGATTTGGTTTTTACACCGGAACTGCTGGTTTCCAACTGTTCGTTGACGATCAGCGCAAAACGCGGATCGATAACCTTGCTGTAGCGACCAATACGGATGGTCTTCGGCAGAATCTGGATGACTATATCAATATCCACCCCAGTTCCGGGGCCGCTCCATGCAACGAAATCACCTACAGCGACTTCACGCCCGATTCTATCTTTTAATTCTGGTGACATTTACGCCCTTTTGTTAGCTGGGTTGTTGATTTCCGCGATACGCTGGAAGTGTTTGACTGCTTTAACCTTGTCGCGCATTTCTGGTTTGGCACCGAAGAAACACGGGTCTTTCAGTTCCATTTTGATTTTCGAATCAGACCAACCGGCCAGAGTCTTACGACCATGAGCGGTTTTTTGCAGTTCGGTTTTGATCAGACCAACAATAGTGTCGTAGATAGACATCAAACTTACCTCGAAATAAAAATGGATTACATCAAACTGTGGCATTCACTTGTGGGTGCCTGCTAAGTGACCTTTACTGGTTGCATGCCATTGATTGCATTTTGGGCATTGATAAACCTCATTGCACTTGTAGTTGCGTTTGAACTTCGACAACCCAAGGATCAACAAGGCATCAGCCTCGGTTTTGAAAGACCGTTTGAAACAGATGAAGCTTTCTTTGACCCGCCAGCCGATGACCTTTCCATCAAACCGGACTTCTTCTGCTCCAAACTTTTGATACAATGCCTTCACCTTTTCACGGCGAACGGCTGGATCACGATACTGAATGCGGGTTGCCTGTACCAGTTCCCGGCTAAAGCGGTTGTTCTCAATCACGTTGCTGTCTCCGATTCTGTTCTGTTGCTTAGTGACAGAAGTATAACAGCTAACCGACTCTTTTTAAACATCTTTCCGGTTATTTGTAGCAAGCCGGTTTAACAGGCATCCGCATCCAATGGGTGATTTCCGGGTCTTTGGTCAACAGTTCGATTGCTCGTTCCAGCCTGCTAGAAGCCCAATACCCAAGATTTACGTTCCACAACAGAACCTGACCGAGTTTGTCACAGTCTGCCTGTGTCGGCAGGACTCTAGCCGCGATTGCGATCATTCGATATCTTCCATGTGATGGGCATATTGAAGGAATCTGGCACGTTTCTTGGCCTTGAGTGCATCCCAGTCGGACGCATCGATCACATCGTTCTCAATCAAAAGATCGGTCATGGCTGCGATGTCGGCAAGTTCGGATGTCAGATTTGTTCTGTTGGTTACCGACAATGCGTCGGTAGGTTTGCGGGAGTCCAAGCCATGGCGAAGAATCTTGCCAATGACTTGTACGACTTCGCCGCATTCCTCTGATGTACCGCCGATCAACTCAAGTTGCTTCGGGGTCAGGTTGTTGAAGTGTTTCAATGAAGCCAGCCTTCTTTCGATAGAAATCGACGGCATTCGGGATCGCCAACCATTCGGTATGATGGAATCCGGCCTTGTCATCGACGATGATTGACATGTAGAACTTTTCAGCAACGTTACAAGTCACAGTACCGGGTTCCATCGGATTGGAATTGAAGCCAGAAATACGAATCCCGGCATCTTCAAAGAACTTGAGGATGTGCGGTTTTTCTTCTTCCTGAACAGAACTCCAGAGGATCAGATGGGTTTCGGGATGTTCCACCAGTCGTTGCAGGGCGGTTTTGGTGTAATCTCCAAGCCATTCGTAGGTGAATGGGACATAGGTGGACTTGAGGCAGGTGCCGTGAAGATCGAGTGCCCAATACACCCGATCCCACTTACGTTCAGCAGTTTTTTGATAAGCTTGTTCAATTGCTCGGAAGATTGTCATTTGATTTAACGAGTTCCAGAATTTTCACCAGACCTACCGCACGTTCACCAGCTTCGGTAATCAGGGTCGGGATCGAGCGAATGTTATGTTCGACGGCGGTATCATGATGTTCATCGATGTTGATGTATTCGTATTGAACACCCATTACATCGAATTTATCTTTGGTGGTGTTGCAATTACCACACCATGGTGCGCCGAAAAGTTTGTTAGACATTTATGTTCCTGAGTGAATTTGGCCGGGGCTATTCCTCGCGGGGGCCAACCTCCGGCAGAAGTGAAAATGGATACCAAAGTACCCGTCGAGGCATGTTGATGGTCTGCTTCAAGCGTGCCGGGATGATCTGGATACACGGGCCGGACGAACTGTATTCGCTGGCGTATTTGTGACGATGTTCATGCACCGCGATTTTGCCGGGTGCCGGGTAACCTTCAACCCGATACAAACGGCCTTCGTCGTTTTGATCCAGTCGAATGAACCAATCATCGATTTCGAGATTTTTACCGTAACGATCTACAAGCATCAAATGCCCCTTCTGTTTTGAAACTGAATTGTACCAGATTAGAACAGAAGGATAAACATTACGACTTGAGTTGATTGAGGACTTCGGATGGTGGAATCATCAAGGCACGGTCGTTGCCTGTCAGTTGCACCGAGGTTGCGAATTTTGGGTTGCCATCTTTATCAAACCCACGGAATTTCTTTGCAACGACAACACGATCAAAAACCTCAAGGATTTCATAGAAACACATGCAAGCTGAACGGCCTTGGGTCATTGCGTAGGCGATATAGCTGCCAACTACGATTTTGCGATTAAGAGCGTCTTTCAAGTTGAATCCTTATGTTGGTGTGTTGGCGTAGATCGGCAGAAGTTCAGGTGGGATGACCATCATACTGTTGCTGGTGCCCAACGAAATCTTAGACCCACGACGGAAGCCATCTGGGGCGGTTTTGTCGAGGTACAGACGTTGAACCTGTACGTTCGTTTCACGGGCCATGGTGACCACGTAGAATGCCAAGCCAGAACGATCAATGGAATAGACGATGTGGTCACCATCCCTGATTTCGCGTTTGTTGATGTCTTTCAAAACTTTTCTCCGGGCAATAAAAAGGGCCGCTACCGCGGCCCTTGAAGGTTGGGCTGTGTTTAGCCTTTGTCGTCCAACAGACGATCACAGGCGAGACTACGGGCAGTTTCTTCGCACTCTTGGCGGTTGGCCTTGGTCTTCGGTGCCATCATGTAGCAACCGTTGAACTGTTGGATTGCCAATTGCTTCTGTGCAAGCGTGGAACAGGTGTACATCACACGGGACGAATCGACCCGGCCTTCAACGTGCATCTGTTCTTCTTTCGAGGCACAGCCTGTCAGTGCGATTGCGGCCAGTACCAGTGCAGCGAATTTCATGTTCATGGTTGTAGTCCTTCAATAAATTGGGTCGGTAAGTACCAGTTGCTTGTCTCGCTGCATCCAGTTCTTACCGTGGCAGTCAATGTTCACCTTCGAACCTTTACCAGCCATCCACAACACAATGTTGGCTAGATGTGTACGATTGTAGTGACCAACCCAACGCATGTCAAACCACTTACGCAAATAAGCTTCGATTCGCTCACACTTCCGTTTGCGGGTTGGGTTCATCAACCCGAATACCGGCGAACGAACAGCTTTGACCACATCGAACATACCCACACTGTGGGTAATATCCGCATCTTCCAACAGTTCCATGCGGGCCACGCACCACCCATGAAGCTCATACAGATCAAAGACCTTCGGCAGCATCGGATTCGATTGCCAATTTTCCTGAGCATAACGGGCGTATTCAATCCACTTATCGTTCGGATCGTGGGTGATTTTGATTGCAGTACCTTGCCAAGCATACACAATCGAAAACGCACCAGAACCAAGGACACGAATGCCCTCGTTCGTGATGTGACTAATCAGGTGTTGGCGGTCAACCGATTCGTTATCGAAGTTGCGATACATAAACCCCGGAACTTCCATGAATCGACCAGTGGCAAGAATCTTTGCCAGTTCAACGTAGCGATCAAAGATTACATCTTCCATGAAAAACTGTTCCCTTCCACCAATTGATGCGATTTCGAGCCTGCAAACGGATCGTTAAGAACCGGAACCTTGCCGCGAACCATCATGTTGTAATCACTCAGGTCATCGGAAGGCGACTTGCTCGCCAATGCAACTGCATCAAACACATGAGAAATCTCAATCAGAGCTTCCCGGTCGATGGCAGCCATGAGAACAAACGTCTCATATTCCATCATTTCGGAAATGTACTCGCCAAAGTTCATTTCGTCGTGATGGGATTCCGCCAAATCACGGAAGCAACCGCCGTCAGGTGCCGACAGGTCATGGTTTTCGACCAGTGATTCACAGACCATCGCATAATGACGACCACTTTGATACAAAGCGGTGATTTTTGGTGCAAAGATATTACCCTGAATTTCAGTACAGGCTTTGGCCCAATCGAAACCGCCGTCATCACCCCAGACATAATCGTCATCGGCAATGTTCATTTTGATGATCAAATCGTCAGTCAGACGATATGCCACACTGAACGAACCATTACCGAGTTCGACGAAATTGCATTCCATCGCACTACGGATGAAATGACGGTCAAGGCCAACACCACGGTTCGGCCCATCCCGATCATCACTGACCAGACCGGTTTCGTCGCCTTGGAAGTCATCACCAAGGGTTGCTTGGCTGGCGTACTTCGAGAACAATTGTATCAAAGCTTCGGGGATGTCACGCGGTTCCATGTCTTTGATCAACACAAGCTCACGGTTGCAATGATCCTGAGCTTCCACCCAACGGTCGATTTCGACTTCGGCTGGTGCCTTGAACTCCACCGGGAATTCAATTGTATCAATTACCCGTGGCGTCACATGATCTACTGGGTAGTTCATGTACATATGGCACACATCCATGTCAACCAACGAATCCTGCTCTGCAACCATTCCCCGAAACCCCAATGATCAAATTGTTTGGCACTGCCTTATTTTGTTCTAAGGCTTATGCGATTCAGTTATTTTCCAACAGTTTTTGTGCCCGGTCAAGCTCCAAATACGAGATTTGGTACTTTTTCATTCGATTGATGTCATTTTCCGTGACACCTTTCAGCCGGGTCAGGCTGGAGTTGTGTTTGATGTCGCCCTTCTTGATCTTGATCAAGCGCAAATCATTGGTAGCAATGATCCGTGCAATGAATTCTTGATACGTTTCACCAGAGCGACGTGTCAGTTGATCGACCAGATGCAGCAATGAAACCTTACTGTATTTCATTGCGATATTAACCAGCCGATCCATGTATTCGAATTTGTCTTCTTTCAGGTCATGGGCGAACGCAGCGGCCAAATAAACGTCACCATGTACACCCATGTGGCGGGCATTCTCCATGACGGCAAAGCAATGCAGCACGTATGGACGACCACCTTTGTCGGTTGTTTCAGCGAACGCTTCCGAAACCAACGCAATTACTTCACCAAGGAGAGTTCCCATCACTTGACCTCTTTGAATTCAACCACGTTCGGGAACCAACTCAGGACAGGGGCAATGCGATAGCCGCTGACGCGCAGGTCGTAGGTTTTGCCGACTTTGATATCATTGTAGAAGTCAGCCGAATTCCACTTCCAGTTGATGATAGAGTCTGTGTTCTGGAACACGCCCTTGTCGGTATAAAACATGTACTTGCAGGAATCACGCGATTTGCAGCGTTCACCCTTCTCGCTGATGGTTACCGACAGAATGTCTTCCTTGATGAACGGCTTGGTAATAGCAGCCAGAATCACCCCGGCGAACACAACCGCCAACGCACCACCCAGAACACCACCCAAAGTAATCTTCGTTTTCATATCAACCTACGTTTTCTGTGTAATAGCCGACAACTTGCGTCAAGGATTTGATCGCTTCGTTGATCGACACCGGATCGCCACGATTGGCTTGAGACATTGCATCAATCACAAACTCAACGTGCTTGCGTTCTTCGATAGACATTGGAGTCTTATCGGCCAGAAATGCCAGAATCGAAATACCAGCCAATGCGGCGGATCGGTTCAATGCATCACTCTGGGCCAGTTCACGAACAGCCGCAGCACTGACTTTGATTTTTCCATCGCCGGGAACCTTTGCAACTTCCCCCAGCATCTTTGTAACGGTTACGCTTGTTGTCATCTATTTCGTTCCTTATGAGTTCAATTCTATAGCAACACACGAACAGAATAAACATTCACGCGAAATAAAGCTCTGAGAGCGTTTATAGGGCGAACGAAAGTCTACCGCGTATGTTTGGGTGCAGTTTGATACAAACAGCCACAGAACGGATTCTGGGCGGTTCTAGAGCTAGGTTGGAGTGGAATTTGAGTTAGACAAACTCAAAGAACTCTGACAGGACGCCAGATTGTGAAGATGTGTCCTTGCTATGCATTGCATCCATAAGCCCCATACGTTCTAACACGAACGCGAAAAATTGTTGTTGACCTTGCTTCAACCATAGATTAAAGGTTGGAATACCTTTCGCCCGCGCCAAATTGAACGCGGTTGCGGTTCCACCTTTAACACTAACCCCGACAGGTGGTGCATAAGCTGCAACAACGTCGGCCTTGCTCTTTAAGTCCAATCCGAGGACTTGAAAGACGTTACGGGTATGCAACGCTTGGGCATATTCATCTAGATATTCCCATCTAGGGTGAACTTTGCTTGCGATGTCTTCCGCTTCGAACCATATATCACCATAGTCGCTGATGTGACCGCAAGTAGAATCTTTTGCGATAAAACGTGAAGTTCCCTTGACAACGTAAATTTCTTTTGTATCAAAGCCCAACCACCCATTTTCCCATGCTGTGTCACACCCGATAGCCCCGCCAGACCGCAGGTTCCAGCCCTGATGTGCCATTCGTCGGGCTATCTGATACAGCATTTCGAAACCACGTTGACTGGGATATCTGGTGCCTATCCCGGTCACGATCATTCGTCGATACCTCGATCCCTGAGCCGGGTCAGAATCCCGCAAAATTCGCGTTCGGTAAGCACCGTAAAACTCGGATCACGCGATCCGATAGTATGAGTCAGGGTCATCCCCTTAGTTGCTTCCAATGCTGCCCGGAATTTGACGTTGCCGTACAGGCTGCAATAAGCACGCCATAAAAGATTCTTGTATTCCGGTGAATGTCGGCCTATAGGGCAACCCTTCCACCATAGTGTTTGAGCTTGACGCCAAGCCTTGTTTCGTGCTTTGCCTCTGAACTTCGCAGCCTTGCCGATCAACTTGCAGACTTCAACTTGAATATGGGCCTTGTCAAACTTGAAAGACTGTAGTAGCCCTTCCATTGACGCACACTCAATTCCATCAAACGTAAAACCGTGACCAGCAAAGTTGGAAAGGGCTGAACTAGGCCAGCCATTCCCACCTTGGATATTCATTGTGCGTCGATCTGCTCTTTGAGGATTCGTATCAAATGATTTTCCTCTGGTGTACGACCCATCATATCATCCAGCATCTGATGCAGTTTGATAGGGTTTATCAACTGAATCACCACATCTTCTGTTTGATCCGGGTATTTCTGTCCAACATTACGGCAGTAGGAATATCTGGTTTTGGCATTCCGTTCTGTTGCAACAACCGAACACCATTCAGCCAGCTTACCGGTTTTCTTGTTAGCGACGATATACGCCTGTTCTTTCAATCGATTCATTACTTTATCCTTGGCAATAAAAAACCCGACCTATGGCCGGGTTTTTCTAACTTTCTGTTTGATTACTGAGCGACTTTCATGTCAAGCAGCAAGTCTTTGGCGGCTTTGATACCAACCAAGTCTTGCAGGCTCTGAGTGTCACCCATACGCCCACCAGATGCACCACCACCCATTACCATCTGAGGAACCTTGGCTTTAGCAAAAGCTTCTGCCCAGTTCTTTTCGATTTCTACACGGGCGGCCAGTTTCTGAGTCAACGCACCATCCGCAACCATTACCACTTTCTTGGCGTAAGCTTCTGCTTCTGCCTTTTCTTTGGTAGTTTTCGCATCGATCTGCGCACGGTCAAAGACCAGTTGTGCAGTTTGTTTTTCGATGGCAGCACGTTCTTTTTCACGTTCTGCGTTGGTTACGGCCAGTTTCTTTTCGGTTTCAGCGTTAGTGGTACGTTCTACCTGATCACGCATGGTGATTTGGCGTTTTTCTTCCACTTCTTTTTCGCCGTTCGCGGTAACCAGTTTCTTCTGTTCATCCGCAGTCTGACGACCTTGGCGAGCCAGCATCAGGTCAGCTTGCGACTTCTGAATGTTGACCATGCGTTCTTTGAACTGTTTCGACGGGTCGATGTTCAGGATGTTCGCATCGGCAACTGTTACACCGAGTTTCGAGAACTGACGTTCCAGACGGATCGGTTGACCAGCTTTGTTCAGAACCTTTTGGGTCATAACAACGGTAGAGGTTTCACCGCCGAATTCGCCTTGATCAGTACCGTTCTGTGCGATGGCAGTACCAGCCGCAACACGGGTGTTCTGAACTTGTTTTTCTACACGCTCAACCACATAAGCGCCTTCCGAGATTTGGTCTTGGAAGCTTTGACGGAAGCCAGTGGCACCACCGCTGTAGTAGTCATCCGCAGTCATCAACTGTGCAGTCGATTGCAGCGTGGATTTCATTACCGGGACAATACTTTGAAGAACAAAGTTGTCCGGGGTACGGTAGGTACGAGCCAGTTGCAGGAACTGTTCGCCGTCCGGCAGAGCCACACGAACGTTCGCATCTACGTTCGCAGTCACACCACCCAGAAAGGTGATAGGGAATGCGGAAATCAGTGACGAACCCAGACCGTCTTGATCAGCGCCCTTTGGCAGAGACGCTACATCAGAAACAGATTGCACCGACATTTGACGCGGCCATGGGGTGTAGTTACCGAAACCGATGTAGGTGTAACCAGTGGTGCTTACGACCTTTTCAGTTTGAAACGGGAACTTGGTTGTCACTTGCGTGATGTAACCGGCGTTGTTGTAGTAGAACATGCTACTGAACATGATCCATACGAACAGGATTGCCGCGATTACGCCACTGACAGTCCATGCCATCTTTTTGTTTTGTGTCAACGAGTCAATAAAAGACATCGATCTTCCTTTCAATTTATATGGGGCGTTTCCGCCGTCGCTTTGTTACTGAACACATCATACCGCGTTTTGTGTTCTGGATAAACAGTTTTGTTTCATTTGTTTCTGTTTCAAGCTTGTTGCCGCTTGATGTGATGAATTCTACGGAACAGAACAGAACTCGTCAACACCTATTTTCAATCTTTTTACGGAACCCAGAACAAAGCACCTTCACGCCTCACCCGGACGATTTCCCGCACGTAATCAGCAACAGAACTGTTCTCGTTGTGCAGGAACAGATATGCCACCGTCAGGTTCAACACACCGTTCATATCCCACGATGGAACCACATTGCTTTCCCACACGCTGTACATGTGTGGGTCTGTCTGTGATACCGCAAAACGGAAAAACTCATTCTCTGATACTTCACGCATCGTAATAACTCCGGTCGAGGAAGGCCACATCTTCGCCTGCATAACCATACGGGTTACAGATGACGTTGGTACAGCCAATGATATAATCGCTTGGGTGATGGATATGACCATGCAACCAATGACTAATCTGTGGGTGATTGTGAATGAAATCATCCAAATCGCTGTGGTAGCCGTGGTTCCCGTCGATATCCCACGCAAACGCCGGGTCAAGGCTTTGATAGCTTGGTGCATGATGGGTTACGACGATACACGGTTCATCGGAGGCTTCGACGGTTTCCGCGATATACGAAAGGTCGGCCTTGTGTTCCATGATCCAGTGATGTGGTTTGTATTTCTGATAGCTCTGTCTGGTTTGATGGTAATAGGTAATCGCTTTGAAATCGTTCATTTTTTGACCAAGGTGGAATTCCACCAACGGACTTTGACGATCCATGTTCGTCCAGAGCGTTGCCCCGACGAACCGAACCCCATCAATCACCACAGAATCACGAATCAGGAAGTGAATGTTGGTCAGACCTTCCGGGTTCATGTCTTGAAACTTCTTGCGTGCTGCAACTGGATCGATCCGGTAACCGTAGTATTCGTGGTTACCGGGAACGTACACAACTGCTTTGAAACGTTTTGCCATTGCTGTTAAGGCACTGGCGGATTTCGCGGCCCGTTTGAGCATCGTGAAATCCCCGGCAATGACCAGCACACGGTTTTCATCACCACCCAGATACGGCAAGGTGTATTGGGTTGTTTCATGATAAAACTCGTTGTGGACATCGGATATCAATCTGAATTCCATGTTTGTATCTTACCCTATTCTATTCGGCCAATAAACAAAAAACCCGCCGAAGCGGGTTTTCCATTTGTATCAAACTATCAAGCGGCCTTGATTTCGTCGAAGTTCCATTCGACCAAGAATTCGCCATCTTCCCAGACAGTGTGCATCTGATCAACGACCTTGTGATTGGTCAGTTGCAGTTCTTCACGATCAGAGAAGAATTTCCCATCCTGATCTTTGAAGGTTACAACACGACCTTTCTTGGAACGTTTCACCGAATCGGTGTCCGGGTCTTTGAACAGATCACGCCATTCGCCGTCAACACAGAGTGCAGATGCTTTCATGGCGAACTTGAACCAGTCACGGTCACAGTGTTGCAGCAACGCACCACCCATACCGAACACGATGTTATCGGCAGAGTATTGTTTTGCGAACATGTTCGCGTAGATACCACGAATCGAAGCTTCGTTGATACCGTCGCCTTGCAGTACACGGATGCATGCAGGGAGAACCTTGTAGCCCTTGGCATTGATGGTATAGCCGAAGCCTTCCATCAGAATGTCAAGCACTTTGACCGGGATTTCCAGCGGGTTGCCGGAGTCCGGGCGCAGTACGAAAGTACCGCCAGAGTTCATGACACGGGTTTTGATCGGATCGCTCGATACCCAGCGGGCAAAGCGTTCGATGCTGTAGGTGTCACCCACACAGGCTACGATGCCTTTGTTCTTTTCAAGCAACTGAATTGCCATTTCCAGTGCGGCGGAATCGTCGCGATTTTCCGCATCAGAGTTGGCACAAACCACAGAGTGTTCTGTAGCACGAACCGAGAACGCAGGCATTTGTTCCTTTGTCACACCGTAGAAGTGTTTCAGTTCGATGATACCTTGAATGGTATCAGTGCCCATCCACCCGGCCACAAGGTGCGCGGAACCGCCGATACGGGCAGATTCAACACTCGACACGCCACGGAAGCCGAAGTCGTGAAGCTTGAAGCGGTTTTCAACACCGTCATCAACGGTTTGTTCGAAGGCTTGTTCAACCACTTTGCGGATGCTGTACGAAACAGAAGCCACGGTGGTTGGATACCACACTTGCAGGAACAGAGGCTCGAAGTACGAAACCAGCCATGCGAAGTCAGGGTGCGTGTTTTCCACGGTCATCATGACGTTGCCGGTTGGAACAATAGTCCCTTCTTTCAGCGCACGGATACGCAGCGGCAGACGGCCTTTGAACTTGGTAACGATGGTTTCCCAACCTTTACGGTTGAAGACACCCGGCCCCATGTGCATTTCGACCAGTTCTTCGGCTTCGTCCACGTCTTTCATGGTCAGGCGACCGGAGAAGTGACGTTTCAGAATGGCTTGAAGGCCGAACCATACAGTTGTGGTGTAACCCTGATTTGTACCGCGAACGGCCCACTGATCGGAACCACGCGATTCCACGTAGGAATACAGGTAGTTCGCCCCGGCTGGGAGCATTTCCCAGTGTGGGATTTTGTACGAATCGGTTTTCAGGATCAGGTTGTTTGGATTGAAATCCATTTTGTTCAGATCAAACATTGCGCCCATCTTTTTTGAACTCCTCAAAAATTGAATTAATTGCGTGCAGCGGAACGACCAATCATGGTCATAATGATACTGTGATGATCCTCGAAGAAATCAGCGGCCTTTTCAGGCTTCATGATGTCCGCGATTGGAACCCAGAACGCTTTATCGGCGTCGTCGGAACCGTAAACCCGTGGCAGGCTACCGTCATGATTTGTATCAATCTTGAAGGTGTGCGCAAAGGTCATCAGGCGACCACGCAGGGAACGCTTTGGATTATCAAACAGTTTCATGTCGATAATCGATTTGCGAAGCACCTTTTCAGGTACATGCAGTTTTGTTTCTTCGAACAGTTCGCGAAGCGCACCGTCTTCTACAGTTTCATCCGTCTGGACGAACCCACCGGGGAGAGCCAATTGACCTTTGCCGGGGATGTTCTTACGACGGATCAACAGGATGTGGCTTTTGCACAGAACAACAGCGTCGGCGGTCACATCGTTGATTGGGTATTTCTTACGGCGGATTTCCGGGTACGACTTGTGGAAGCGATACTCGGCCATGATGTTGCGGAACAGTTCGCTACCAATGAAATTGGCATTGATATAATCCCACACCGAATGCGGCATCATGTCTTTGGCGTCTTCAAAATTACCTTCGAACATCAGTTCGCGGATTTTGGTTGCCGCCATTTCGGCATCGCCGTACATCTTTGCGCCGGTTTCGATGAATTCCCACGTTGGGAACAGATCAAGATAGAAACTCGATTCGTCCTTCTTGTGGCCGACGATAGCGATTTTACCGTCAGCGGGCCAAACGTGACGACCGGCAAGGCGCATGATTTCAGCGGCCCACAGTTCGTTGGATGGCATGTCGTTCATCAGTTCGAATCGAACATTGCTCGGTTCGGTGAAACCGTTGGTTGCGTGACACAGCATGATTTCGCGCTGGTCGTTGGTGAACGGGTTCTTTTCGTCGCGTGGTGCGTTGGCACTGCCGAGGATCACCAGAACGTTGTCTGCGATGCTTGCGGCGTGTTTGATATTTTCCAAATGTGCATCATGCAGCGGGGTCATTCGACCAATGAATACAGCGAGTTGATATTTCTTTGACACTTTGAACACCTCAAATTTGTGTCGAGTATTAAAACAGAACCTCTAACAGAATGCAAGAGGTTCTGTTCGATTTATTCTGCCGCTCGAATCAGCCAACCTCTAAGGAAGACAGCTTTCTTCGGATCGGCTGCTACCAGACCCTTATAATACTCTGCTTGGGCTTTGCGATAAACATTCAATAGAACAGAATTGTCTACTGAGTTGATTGCCGCTAGCGTACCGGGGCCGAACACACCATCTACCACAAGGGTTTTGCCCATCTGGTTCAGTGCTTGCTGGATGAATTTCACCCCACGTTTGGTTCCGGTGTTGACAGATGTATCAAACAGTTTGGTTGCCATGGCATCGTCTAGAATTTCTTCGTAACGATATGGTTTCCAGAAATCATCAAAGTAAATCTGCTTCGCCTGAGCGATGGTCAGATTCTTGATATCCACGTTCGGGTACGAACGCTTGCTGATTCCGTATTTGGTTTCACCGCCCGGATCATTTTTATGATTGACGTAGCCACCCTCATGGGCTAGGACTACGGTTACTGCTTTTTCAAAATTTGACATTGGTTGTGTCCTCCACCCCTATTTACGGGCGGAAGATCACTTGCAAAACAGTTCGAACAACGCAGGTTGTATCAAATTCTTTTCATGATGCTCAAACCACCCAGTAGGTGGTACATCTGCGTAAATGAGTAAACAGAACGGTCGATCATCCGGCGTCCAATAGTTCATGGCGTAACCGTAATACCCGAAGCCAATGCCTGAATATCTGGTTACGTCCATGAGATATTTGGTAACGAATGACCCCCGCCGTTCCTCGACAGGGGTATAGATCACGCCGCTGAATCGATCAGGTTCAACCACTGACCACGGATGGTCAACGCGGTATGGGCACCGACACGCTTCGCCAACATCGACCAGCTTTCGTCCTCGGTCAGCTTGTAACCTTCGTCTTTCTCGAAGTCTTCCAGAGCATCACGGGTCAGATCACCTTGCAAACGCCCGAAATCCTTCTGGGTGAGTGCGCCGATCTTTGATACAACCGCGTTCAGACGGTTGGTGTTGATGTACGAACAGATTTTGTCCAACTTGGCTTGGGTGTCTTCGTCCAGAGTCGCAGCCGACTTGATCTTGACTTCCTTTTCTTTCTCGTTGAACAGCTTGTTTTTCTGTTTCAGGATCACACGTTCGCCGTTGTCGGTACGGTAATCTTCGGTGTAACCACGGATCACAAAGCCTTCGCCGTAGTCCGCATCGGTGCGAGGATGATTTTCATCAATCCCGTAAGCCGCTGGAACCTTGGTATAGAACAGAGGATCGATGGCAATCAGTTCTTCAAGCGTACCGATGGCGATAACCGGGGCGGTTTTCAGATGACGGTTTGCGTTCGGTTCCATGAAGTTCGCATCTTCCAACAGTTCTTGGATGTCAGCAAACGGAATGTAACGGGACACACCAGTATTGAATTCCAGACGGATATCAAACACCATGAATTCGTTGTCAGGGTGGTAGTTCATACCAGACTGAACCTGTTTGGCACCGGTATTGGTGACGCCTTGGTAACGACCGCCGAAGATTTCACCGTAGACCGTCATCAGCGACAGGCTTGGGTATTCGGCCTTCACCATTTCATAGATGCTACGAATGGTTGGTTCGTAACGGCTGTAGAAGCGGGTGTGACCATAGAACGTTTCAAGGTCGCTGATCAGCCCGGAACGTTTTGCAACGCGGGTTGTATCATCGGTCATTGCAAACGCGAAGTTAGCACCATGGATTTTTTCCACGGCGACAAGCACGTTGTTGCCAACTGCGAACGCGCATTTGTCCAAGAACGCTTGACGATAAGAGTTCTCGATGGAGTTGTATTTGGTAAAAACGATTTTGTCGCTCACGAATTTATTCCTCAGTATGATCACCGTCCGGGTTCATTCCCCGAGCGGCCTTTTTGATTGATTTCACTTTGTCTAGCAGAATCGATATTTGCAGTTTGGTTAAAGGGATTGATCCATCACCTTGCATCAGTGTCGAATCAATCATTCCTTTCAAACGGAATTCGGCAGGTTTAGGCGCACGTTCCCCGTTTACAAACACCTGAATATCGATGAATGTGATTTCCAGCCTAGAATTCCACAGCATCTTCAAGTAATCATGAATGATGTCGAAGTTTACTGTGGGTTCGTCGCGGTAATACCTGCTAGTTTCAGCACGGACAAATACTGAATGAACTAATCTGACCGTGCTGAAAATGCACCTGATTTCTCTCACTCGTCGTCGATATCAGGTTCTAACTTGTCGAACAGTTCTTCATCGTAATTCATCTGAATCTCATTTTTGATTTTGTCCATGAAGAAATTAGACGCGAACATATCCATGTTCGTGATGAAGTCCGGCAACCCGTCATCGTCGATGGTGATAATGATGTGACGCTTATTGTCCATGATGCGATCAATAAGTTCGTCGCGATGCTCAATGTATTGCTCTGATACCGTTGGCAATGCCGGTTTAGCATTGATTTTCGGCACCAGAGAAAACACATTGTTCTTTTTGTCGTCAGACATTAGAAGTTACCAAGTTGAACTTGGTAGCAACGCAGACCCATCGCCCGCCACATCGCAACAACTTGGTTGCGGTCATCGAACACACCCTTGACGTTCCAGTGTGGAGCGATATCACGGTGGTAGATATCGTGCTTGATGATCGAATCACGCACAGACGATCCCGCAGGACGCATGTACAGACGATCAAACTGAACATCGTTGGTAATCAACCATCCGTATGTTTCATCACGGCAGACGGCATCACGACCCGATACAACGATGATTTCATGACCAGCGGCCCGAAGGATTTGGGTCATTTCAATTACATCTTGATACGGTGTATCTTTGCCGACTTTCTTCCAATCGAATGGGCCGCGAACCCCTTCCATGTTGGCAAGTGTTCCGTCAATATCAAATACAAACGCAGTAGGAAGCATTGAAACTTCGTAATCGGCTGCTTGTTTCGGGAACTGTTCGCGGTATTCGGTGTAGAAACGAGTTACAACTTTGTCGTCTACAACTTTGGTTTGGTCGTCACGATTGCGGTTACGCTCGATCAGATCATCCAAGAGCAAATCTTTACCAACATGGATGACATCAACTTCCGAACCCATAGACGAACAGAAACGAATCCATTTGTTACGAGTTTCTTCGTTGATACAAGTGTCCGAGATAACAATGTTTTTACCAGCAAGTAATGCTCTACGCGCACGTTCAACTTGAACTGCCGTAACTTTGTTTTCATCGATTGCGCCGCCATACCAAACGCCATAAAGTTCCATCCGAATCAGATCACGCTCAAGTTGAACATAACCACGATCCACAAATTGACGGGCGACGGTCGATTTACCGGCACCGGGTACGCCCATCAAAATTTTAGTTTTCCGCACTATCCTTTTCGAACTCCTTCAAAATATAATCGTTGGCATGGCTGATCATCAATTGCTTGAGTTTCGATTCCAAACCTTTCCCGTTTCGCAAAAACATCTGCACATGGAAACCCCAATGACCGTTGTAAAACTCCATGGCTTTAAGCGCATAGTGTTTTGTATCAAGGTGGTTCCAAGTGGTATGAAACAATTCTACCATCTGAACTGTTCGGTTATAAACATTCGAAATGGATACTTCGTAGGCATTGATTTTTGCCAACACCTGTGCATCCCCGACGAACAGAGATTTCAGGTCATCGACCTTTTCCATCAAAACCAACTCGATCAGAGCCTTGGAGTTTGATACAGAGTCTTTGTTGCGATGGAGACTCAGATACCAATCGCCCTTGAGCTTGAACGGCACACCGTTTTCGGTGATAGCAACCACGCCTTCACCGCCGACCATGTTCTTTACAACTTCGATCAAATCGCCGTCGTACTCGAACTGTTCGACCCAATGGCCGAGCAAATCCCAGAGTTCCATGTCTTCCACGATGTCAGCACCGTACATGATCCCGGTTTCGTTATCGACCACAGACAGACCAACCAGATTGGCTTTCTCATAGCCGACCACGATTCGGTTCCATGGTGCAGTCCATTCCAGATTGACGGTGAAATCCCGTGCAGCCAAACGCCGCAAATCAGCCAGCAACGCCGGTTGAGTTTTAAGGAATTTCATTGCATCATTGGCTTGTTCCGACCCAGTAGAGCCTTTGGATTTCAGCCGGAGTTCACCATTCGTATGGATGTAGGTAGACATCAACGAACCATCTTCCTTGACCATGCAGGAATACAGGTTGGTCAGGTCAAGGCCCATGGTCATTGGGTTCTCGTTCAGGTTGAAGAATTTCTTCTGTGGACGGCAAACCAAATCCACATACGAACCATCACGACCGACCAGAAACATTGTTCCACGGCATTCCAATGCACTCGGCATCAGAAAGTCGGTATAGGACGCCAACCGATAGTTGAAAATCCGATACATTGTTGTTTGCTCATCCGATGGGAAGTCCTTGAAAAAGAACGCATCGGTTTCGCAGAGTGCCAACAGGTTTTGATACAAAACTTCTGGGGCCACGTTGTTCATTAAATTTCCTCAAACCAAAAGTTATGCTCGCCATTTGGCTGAACGAGTTTGTTCCAACCGTCTTCCGAAATGGTTGCAATCAATTCGTCCAACTGACGCGCAATGAAATACCTGACGCCCCTGTCAAACTCGACACGAACAGCGTCCACGAATTCGCCCGGATACATAGGAACATCGGCATCAACAACCAGAACGTAAGCCGACTGCGATTCATCCCAGACGCAACACACGCCCAAGGATGCGCAGTCAAACTGTTCGTTTGATTTGATCCGATATTTTTTGCTATCCGCGAAGGCAGGGCCAACCCTACCTGTCAATAGACTCAGGCGGCACCGGCCAACCAACGTCCGATGTGATTCATCGACGTGGTTGTTTCTTGCAGGATGGATTGGATAGAACCCAACATCTTTTCCATCAAAGGCTCTTGAAGTGTCGGTGTCTTTTTCAGATACACGACTTCTTCACCCCGACCACGCAGGTAATCTTGAACCGTGAAATACGGTTTCTTACCTTGGTGGAATTCGTACTTGTAAACCACACCATGTTTCTGGTCTGGTTTCTCGAAGATACGAATCTTATGACCCGGCAGAATGATCCATTGAATAATGCCTTCTTCGTCCATTTTGAATTTCGCCACTGAGGCGCATTCCAACAGATCACGGTTTTGAATCAAACTGGTAATTAACAGAACGGCTTTATGAGTCAATGTAAAATCCCCGTGATTGATCAGATATCTTTACTGGCGTAAAACGTGTGGTCACCGATTTTCACAGTTCTATTAAACGCATAGACCCATGTTGGCAGTGTCTTGACCTTTGATTTGTTCAAATAATGATCAGCACCTTTGGTTGTATCTTTCAACACACCGTTGGTTGCCTTCCATGCCACGTAACCAGCCTTATAACGCGATTCTTCGTCAGTCATTGACCGGTCTTTCAACTGGCACATGTAACTGAACTGGCAAACCCAACCACTTTTTGTCCACTTACGCTGGTTCACAACACCCGAAACAGAGTTCGGGTATTTCCCAGAGTTAACGCGGTTCATGACGACATTGGCAACGGCTTTCATACCGTCCATGTCACCACGATCTTCGAAGTAGATAGCTTCGGCTAGCTTCGCACATTCCCTGACCTTGAAACACTTCTTGGAATGCGACAGAACTTCCGAGTCTTTCTGTTCTTTGATTTGTTTTGTATCTTTTGGCGCAACATCAGGCATCGACTGTAGCATCAGAAGACGTTCCACCGCAGAACGATTGATGTCTTCTGATGCATTCAGCTTCGCAGCCTTTGTATCATTCAAACGCTCTTGCGTACTGTTCATGCTGATGACCAACGGTACGGTTAACATACCGGCGAACACCAACGCGCCTACTTCAAGATATTTGAGCATTATTCTTGTACCTTAGAAGGGTAACAAAACCGACACTGGTTCATGCTGAATTTCAGAAATGAAATCTCTGATCATTTTTTGATCAGCGCGATCCATCATCTGACGATAACTCATGTACGTGTACGGTTTCCCATAGCTGCTACGGAAGCCATAGTCGTTCAAGACTTCCACCAGCACTTTGATATTTTCAATGATGTGTTCAAGACCAAGCTTGATCAGAACCTGTTGAAAAACAACGATTTCTTTGATGCGCGATTCGGTTTGAGCTTTCTTACCGACGATGATTTCTTTACCCGACATTAAATTCTCACAAGATTGATTTACTACGAACAGAACTAAATCTGTTTCAAATCCGATTGGAACTGATCCGCTGGGGTAGCATCTTTCCAGAATTTCCGTTGCAAGTCAAGCTCTTTCGCAACGCCAATCTGTTTCGTGATTTCATCTGTTGTCAACGAATAGAAGTCCATCCCCAACAGACTCGGAATCAGTTCTGTTTCAAACGAAACAGAAAGCTCACTGGTCAGATCGGATTTGGATTTTCCTTTGAAAACCAGTGTGTTGTCAAGAACAGAACGGATGAATTTGATCTTCGCCACGGCAACCCGCAGTTTCCATTCGGTTTCAGCCAGACGCTTGGCAATCCGCTGGGCGTAATAAGGCAGCCGGAAATCACAGAACTCTTTGATCAGGGCTTGTGGGCTATCGAATTTGCGCAACTTTTTGTCGGCATCCAGCACCGTCAGGTTCACCGGGAACGACGAACGCAGCTTGAACAGTTTGATTAAATCCTCATTGGACTTTGTATCAAACCCACGCTTCAAATCGACCTTGAACCGGAAGCCTTGTTCACCGCAGTCTTCGTCGTACCTGAGAATGGTTCCTTTCTCTTTCAGTTCTTCCAGAACCTCAATGTACTTCACCCGGTCGTATTTGAACGGAACTTCGCTGATGATCGCGGTTGTCTTGCCTTTCAGTTCGACGATACCAACCTGATCGTATCCACCCTTGGCGTTACGTTCGATCTTGCCCTTGAAACCGTACAGGGTCGGAGACATTTCAACTGTATCAATGTCCTTGCCCTGAATGTACTTCAAGCACAGATTCTTGACATCAGCCAACGCATATGGCGGGATGTCGGTTGCATAGCCGGTCGCGATCCCAGAGATACCGTTTACCAGAACCATTGGAATGATCGGCAAATAGAATTTCGGTGGGATGTGTTCCGGGTCGTCGTGTGCTGGGCAAAGGTCGTTGTCTTTGAAAATCTTTTCCATCAAAGGGTGAACCTGAGCAAACACGTAACGTGGGCTTGCTGCTTCCTTAACCAACCGATCACCGAAATTACCATCACCCAACAGGCACGGTTGGTTGTTACACCAATCCGCAGCCATCAGGCTAGCCGCTTCCTGTGCCGCCGCGTCACCGTGGTGGTAACCGTATTCAGCAATTGCCGCCAAAGATGAAACCTTCAACCAACGATTATGAGCATTCTTGAACGCAGAATACATGATGAATCGTTGGGATGGTTTGAAACCGTCCACCATCGAAGGGATAGCCCGGTTCTCAATCGTGTAAATCGAGAACTCACGCCATGGGCCGTCCGCAAACTGGTTCAATGTAATTTCTGTCATACGTCACCAATCAGTTTCTTACGTGCATCACCGAATTTGGTGTATGCGCCATACATTGAATCAAACAGAGCCGGGTCGTCGATCTTGACCGTCACCATGACCGGATTAGCCAGAATATCCTTGTACTCGGCTTTACGCAGAGAACCCAGACCTTTGATATATCGAATCTCATAGCCCTTGAGCTTCCCAGAGGCTTTGTCGAACTCGGCTTTGTCGTAGTAATACTTCCGGTCGTCTTTCTTGGTAGCGACGTACAGCGGCGTCCTGACGATCTTTACGCGGCCTAATTGATACAACTCAGGCCACAGCCAGAAGAAATTCAGCAATAACCCCTGAATCGAGAAACCATCGATATCTTGGTCGGTCATGATCGCAATCGTTCCGTAGTTCGGATTGACTACTTTTTGACCAATCTTCAACCCGAGGATGTTGGTCAGGTCGCCAAGTTCTTTGGTTCCAAGGATTTCAGCCGTTTTCAGGTCTGTGATGTTTGGAATCTTACCCCGCAGCGGATACCCGCCGTAAATCTTCTTGGTTTCTTCTGTCCGGGCCGAAACGAATGGGCCAATAGCCGAGTCGCCTTCCGCGATGAACAGAGTCTTTTCGTTCGAATAACGACCAGTAGCCGGGATGTGTTTCGCTACAACCTTCGCAGCCACAGCTTTTTCAGCCAGAGTCGCGGCCCTAGCATCAGCGGCCATCTGTTTCGCAAGCTGGGCTTGGATGATTGGCATGATCAGGGCTTCGTTTTTCAGGATCGCAGCCGACAATTTGTCGAAGTTGACGGATTCGAAGTACCCGGAAATTTCACCACGCGGGTTTGTGATTCGTTCCTTGGTCTGGGAATCGAATTTCATGTTCTTCATGCCACGGATCACCGACACCAATTGAAGGTGCGATTTGATTTGACCCGGTGTCACTTCGAGCTTGTGTTTCTTTTTGATGCCTTCACGCAGAACGTCACACAACTGACCCATGATGTAATCGATGTGCGAACCACCGTTGATGATACTCAGGCCATTGACCAGAGACAGGCAACGGAATTCTTCTGCCGGACTGTTCATGATACCGATGATCACACCAGCGTCACTGTGCAGCACATGTTCTTCGGCAAACTTGGTCATCCACGCTTTCGGGGTTCCCAGCTTGACCGGTTCATCATTGAACTTGAACGTGATGTCAGGATAACAAACCGCAAGGTTATTCAGTCGATTGAGGATCAACCCTTTAAGGGTGTCGTCGATACATTCAACTCCAAAGCGTTTAAACTCTGGCTCAATGTAAACCTCTGTAAATTTCTTTGTGCTTTTCTTGACATCAACATTGCGGATTGTAGCGTTATCGTCACATTCCACAACCAACTTAAACTTACCATCCGAGGTTGTACCGATGAATTTGGAACTGAAAATGTTAGCCAGTGCCGAACCCACGCCGTTCATACCGATGGTGTCACGATCCGTATCCGAACCGAAGTTAGAACCTGCCTTGGTTTTACACCATGCAGCTACCGGCAAGTAGATGTCTTCGCCGTCAAGGTCTTTGGTCAAAGTTACCGGGATACCACGGCCATTGTCTTTGATCCAAAACGATTTGTCGGTTACTTTGATATCGATCTGATTGGCATGTTGACCACCGGTACGAATGAATTCGTCGATAGAGTTATCAATCAGTTCGTTGATGATTTTGAACAACCCCGGCACGTACTCAAACGATTGCCACTGGTAATTCAGGAATTGGTTGTGTATCTCGCTAGTTACTGACCCGCAATACATGTTCGGGCGTAACAGGATGTGGGCTTTATCATCCAGAATTTGGAACGACATTGAATCTCCTAAAACAGAAAAGGGACTATATCACAAGTCCCTTCCCGGTTAAACATTACAGGTCTTCGGTCGTAATCTCGCCGGTAACCAGTCGAACCACGTTCTGCATTTCAACAACAGCTTTTGCAATGTCGTGACGCGCATCGTGGATACGGAAGCCCGGAATAGTTTTGTATTCGCGGTCATCCTTGTAGATTGTGGTCATGGTGAAATCCAGCGTAGCCGCTGCAATGAAGGTACGGATATCACGGGAGTTCCAGAACGCACCCGGAAGGTTTTCGCCAACCGATTCCATCAAATCGCCAAGGATCGGGATATCGAAATCCTGACCACGGCAGAAACGAATGGTGTTCTTTTCCACGTTCTTATCAATGCCCTTGGATGCAAGGTAAGCTTTGATTTGCTTAGTACCTTCGGCCATGGTCACGTCTTTGTCAGATGGCATCAACTCACGACGTACAACATCGTCTTGTTTCTTCCACCATTCCAACGTATCTGGGTCGATCTTACGACCGGCCTTCTTTTGTTCGGCAATACTGAACTTCACGTAAAACGCATCGTTCACGTATTCTTCAAAAGTTTTGCGTTCGTTGAAGTCGAACACCAAGAATGCAGCGGATACCACTACCGCATCAGACTTAGTTCCAAGGGTTTCAATATCAAACCCGTAGAACTTAGTCCCTTTACGGAAGTGAAGCATTAAGAAGCGACACCGTACATTGCAAGGTCAGCTTCCTTGATGAAAGCACCGTCGATCATGCGGCCCTTACGGTCTTTGATGACGTTGTAGGCCATTTCAAAGACTTGTTCGGAGGTATGGTCGTAGCGATAGGTAATCGCTTCCAGAACGCGGTATACGCCGCCGATACCGGTTTGAACCTTGGTCATGTCTTTCTTGGAAATGCCGGTTGCAAAACGACCCAGAGCGTTGAACAGTTTGAACATCAGTTGTTCTACACCTTGCGATTTTTCCAGCATACCGCCGAACTGATTCGCTGCTTCGATTTCATGATCCAGTGTAGCGATACAGGTTTCGATATCAGTACCCAGTTGTGCAGCCAGAACGGTCAGAACAACAACCGAATCACCCAGACCGTCAAGCACTTCTTCGAAGTTGAAATCGGTATGACCTTGAGTGAATTCACTGATTTCTTCAACCAGTTTAACGAATTGGGCTTGTGGAGTTGCACCGGCAATCAGATTGCGGGCTTCTGCCCATTCACGAACCAGTTGAAAAGTAGAAGTATTGCTCATAGAGGAATTTTACACCATCGATCAAATTGAAGTTGTGCGGCTAAACCGCTCACAGTATTACGTTCAAAGTATTGTTGAATCTCTTGTGGGCTGACACCGTTCTGAACGCAAAGGTTGATGTCTTTCCACTTATACTTCCAATTAAGCCACGATACGAACTTCGCACCACGCTTAATCAAAGTTTGATACCGACGACAAACTGATTGGTTCCTTGGTTCATTATCCAAGACAAACACCCAGTCGAAATCAGGATCAAGTAAATCGGGATTAGCCGAACCACCAAGAATAGCGGCTGTGTTGTCGAGGAACATTGCATCGAATGCACCTTCAAGTAAGAACACCGGCTTAGTGTCTTTTACTTGGTTCATACCCCAAATCTTGAGTTCTTCTTTAACCAGTACGGTCAAATACTTCTTTTCATCACAATCTGGGTCTAAACTTCGACCCTGAAAACAAATCAGTTCACCCGCTTTGTTATAAGCCGGTATCACAATACGGGGTTCGTCTTTAAAGATTTTCTCGTATGTTTGTTCGAACTGATTGGTTAACAGTTTCCATTTATCCGTGAAGTAAATCTTGTTCCACAGATGAATAGGAATTTGCCGGTCGGCAATGTACTTGCGTGCGAAATGATCGGTTGGTAATGACGTGATGGTTGGCAACTCATGGAGAAACGCAGGGTCACCAGATTTCTTTGGTGCCGGTTCATCAATGTCATCGAAAACAGAACTTGTCGTAGTTACCGGTCGTTTATTGTTGGCCTGACCATATTCTTTGAACTTGTCCAGTCGATATTCACCCGCAAGGGATTTATCTACGCGGAACAGGAAGTAAGAAAGGTTCGAACCACAAGTTTCATCGTTGAAACAGTGAAACTTGGCTTCACCGTCTTTATCAAACAACCAACCACGGGCTTTGTTTTTATCTTTGGCAGAGTCGCCGCAAATAGGACATCTAAAGTTGTATCTACCGCGTTGCTTTTCCCTGAACTTATCAAGTCGGATGGAAACGCGGTTGATATACGCTGCATCAATCCAATCCATCTAGTCATCACCAATCAAAAATGTATCATATCACAGTTTGATGTAATCATTAAACTTTGGAATGATATATTCCTCGGTCACGAAATTCATCGAGTCAACCCACGTAGCTGTATCAAACCCTTCGAACAGAGATTGGTCGTCGGTATCCTCTTTGTACAGAGCATACGCAGCAACAAGCTTACCGATCTTGGATTTGCCACCGGGGATGGTTTCTATCAAACGCTTGAGGTTTGCAGCTAGTCGATGGAAGTAAGTCCATGCGGCTTGTTCTGCCGGGGTCACAGCATCTTTCAACTGTTTACCGGTTTTATCAATTACACCTTTCTTGAAAGCTTCCCACTGCGACCAATCAAGGTACAGCAAGGCAGCCATGCGAGCGGCATAAATGTTGTCTATCAGTTTGGGCATATTACTCATACGTCAAAGAAGGGGTTGGCTAATTCTATCAAAACGTCACCATGACAGGCGAGCGGCTTACAGAAACAGACCAAATGACACCCTTGAAGTTCATGGATGTCATTGATCAGGCCGGATGTGAACAGGTAGTCCCTGTACTTTTGGATTACAACAGAACGAGAACCGTCCACACCGGCCTTGAATGGGTTTCCCCATTTCGTAGGTCTTCCGATGTAGACGGCATCGTGTGGAAACGGTTGATTCCGGTTCCAGATGTCAGGCATTCTTCATTTCAACGAACCCAACCTCAGTTCGGATGTAACGAGACTTGCCATTGAACCGGGTAGCCAGTTCGACAGTTTTTGGTGTGACATCACTGATTGTTACTTCGGTCAATGATGCAGCACCCGGCAGTTTCACGAACCAAGTCTGATGGACTTGGGGAACGAACAGATCGATTGGAGTCCGTTCAACCACATGGTCTTGCCACTGTTGATTTGGCAGTTCCGGCAGTTCGGTAATTACCGTGGTCAGCGATGGCTTTTTCTGATTCTGATCCAGTTCCCTCCAGTGCCGGGACAACATAGACCCCATTGAATCTGGATACGGTTCTGGTTTGAAATCACTCGACAGTACACCGCCGATCTTTTCGCCGGTCACCGATTAAGCCTTTGGGGTAATCAGTGCTGTGATGTTGTCGATTGCAGCTTCTGCACCGACGATTTCAGCACCAGCGGCTTCGTGTTTGGCTTGCAGTGCTTTGATTTCGACATCATGCGCGGCTTGTTGTTCCTTGTGATGGTTGACGGCTTCTTTCAACTCATCAACAATCGAATGGAACGTACCGAGGATTTCATTGACAGCACGAACGCCTTTCTTACCGCCGAACAGGTTGGACAGGAAACCTTGCGATTCATTGGAAGTACCTACGGCTGGTTCAATACGAGTAGTCATTTTGTTGCCCTGTGTTGGGTTGTTCTTGAATGTGTGGCTATCTTACGACAGGTTCAGTTCGAAATAAACATTGGACGCAACAAAATCACTTCTGAGGCGTCCGAACGTTGTATCAATCCCATTCAACGCCTTCGCCGTTAGCGATGGTTGCTGTGGGGCTAGAGCCAGCCGTAGCGGCCTTCACGGTAACTGGTGGTGGCATGGTCTGGTCGTCTGGGAACGTGTTGTTCTCAAGCTGTGACCATCGTTGAAGTCCCTTATCTACAGCAAGGAAGAAACGACTCCACTTGGATTTGTCACCGTAACGCGATTTCACTTGTTTGAACATTTGCTGGCCTTGTTGGGCCAACTGTTCTGTTTCGACGATACCCAGAATAAAGTCGGCTGTGTGTACCAGACCGGCAGATTCGGCGGTGTCGCCCATGTCAATGTCGGATTTCTCCCACGAACCACGGGTAGTTTGTGCCGCAGTCCAAACGCAGGTATTTGTCTCAATCGCCAGACCACGGATTTCTTCCGCGATGGCTTTGACGTAACCGTAAGAGTTTTCACCACCGTAACCGATACGCTGGCTCGCACAGATGCCAAGGTAGTCGATAATGATGATTTGTGGTACGAAATTCTGTTTCGTTCTGAGTTCTTGCAGCAATGTACGGAAATGCCCAACGTGAGCGGCACCGGTAGGGAACTGTTTGAAGAACAGGTTGCCCACGACCTTTTCACGCAGCTTGGCGATTTTCTTGCCGAACATGGCTTTCGGGATCGACTCAAGGTCATCCATGGTCACGTTCAGAAGGTTTGCATCAATCCGTTTACCAATGGCTTCTTCCGACATTTCCATGGAAATGTACAGAACGTTCATGCCTTGGTTCAGATAGCCTGCCGCCAAGTGACACAGACCCAGCGACTTACCGGCGTTCGAGCCAGCAAGCAGGATGTTCAGTGTCTTGTACTCGGCACCACCCTTGGTTACCCGGTTCAGAATATCAATGTCAAACGGAATTTTGGCCGCTTTGTCGTGATAGGAATTATACCGGTTCTCCCAGTCGGTCATGTAGTTGTGACCAACGGATGTATCAAAGCATACGCCGAGTGCATCCCGCATCATTTCGGGGATCGATCCCACGTCGAGAAGCTTTTTGTTGCGTTTCTCTGGTGGCAGATCGGCGTTTGATTTGATTTCCAGTGCTTTTGCCAAAGCGTTGTACAGAGCTTGTTGCTTACAGAACCCTTCGGTTTCTTCAACCATGAACGCAGTTTGTTCCAAGTCTGGACGTTTTTTGTCCAATAGATCAATCTGCGCTTCCAAAGCGACGTGGGTACTATCGTTCAGGTTGTTGTCTTTTTCAAGCAGAATTTTTAAAACAGATGCGTCAGGACGCTTGTTGTATTTGTCACCAAAGAATTTGATGTAATTGAACAAACGTTCGTCAGCCGAATCAATGAAGTATTCGCGTTTAAGATGTGGCAGAACCGAGCGAAAGTATTCCTCGTTGTGCATCAAGTTTAGAAAAATACCTTCTACGATCATTTACCAAAGCTCTTTAATTTTATTGATTAGGGTTCGCCATATCGGCTTGTTAAGGTCGGGTTCTGGTTCGGGAACTTCCGGTTCATCTTCCTCGAAAGGATTCTTTTCGATGTTCTCGAACAGGAACTTGAAAGCCTGTGCCAACATTGCATCGGTTTGTTCGTCCGACCATAAACGCTTACCGAGTATCACCCATTCGGTTTTCAACTTACCGTTTGGGTCAATTTCAAAGTTGGTTACCGCTACATCCTGCCCGCTCAAGTCGAACAGGATGTATTGGCTAGGTGCAGCGACCGGATCAGTCATCAACGCTTTCAAGGAAGTCATCGAATTCGGCTTGGTGATTGGTATCAATCTCCACCGCTTTCAACTGATAGGTGTTCTCGATGTAATCACGGAACGACTTACGGCGCATGATTTCCATCAAGTAGTTGTTGGTCGCTTCCAGTTCTGCGCGACGGAATTTCTTACCTTCGTACAGGACTTCGCCGGTATCCTTGTTGACCATTTGATAGAACCCTTTGGTTGGGCTAATCAACGACCCTTCTTCCAGAGCCAGTTCAAAGATACCCGACAGCGGCTGAACACCACCCTCGAAACTAACGTGAATCGGGAACTTCGACTTTTCAACAACGAAACGCGATTTCTCGATGATCAACGTGAACTTGAAGCCGGTCAGTTCCGTACCATCCTTGTCTTGCGACTTGGAGATAAACAGAACCGTGTTCGAGGACAGCATACCGCCCTGACCACCACCCATGATTTGCTTCGGATACATACCCTGTTCGTTGTATGTGTGGTTAATCACAATACAAGGGATGTTCTTCGCTTGGAAATGCGGGGTGATAATACGGAACATCGATTTCAGTTGCTTCGCACGGGTCATATCCGCTGCGCTGTTTTCGCTCAAGGCGTCATCAACTTCTTTCTTCGAAGCCAAGTTACCGATAGAGTCAACCAAGAACACAACCTTTTCACCGCGCTTGACGTTTTCCAGCAAGTTAGCGAATTCGAATTTCAGTTGTTCGATGTTGTAAATCGGTACATGCATTACACGGCTTGGATCAATACCGAACGATTTCAGGTATTCATCGGTGATACCGAATTCGGAGTCGAGCAATACGCATACAGCGTCTTTGTGCTTCCGCAGATAAGCCGCAACCAACAGCAATGCAAAGTTGGTTTTAAAGTGTTTGGACTCTGCCGCGATGGACAGAATACCCGATGGCAAACCACCGTTGATCTTGCCGGACAGTGCCACGTTCAAAATCGGCACGGATGTAGGGGCAAAATCTTTCTCGTTAAACAGGGTTGATTCCGACAGAACCGCAACATCGTCACGGGTTGTCGCTTTCAACAGTTTTTGCATCAAAGCTGAACTCATCTTTTCTCTATTCTCTCTTACATAAAATCTTCAAGTGAAATTTCATCTTTGTACTTCCATCCGATTGCATCACAGATAGTTGCCAAAGGTTTGATGAATGATTTGTCATACATCAATTCACGATCCATAAACCGAAGCACGCTGTCAGGGTTCATTTCAGCCGGAATTTTCATACCAGACTTAAATGCAAACCGCTCACAACCGAAACTGTTCGGCACTCTCAACATGATCGAAGCGATTTTCTCGCCTTCTTTGATCATATCCACACTATCAAACTTGCGTGCTGCACGGTTGAACGCCAGAACGCCTTTAATGTGTCCGGGGCATTTGAAGCCCGGTTGCATGTCGCCGGTCGTGTACTTAGCGAGGTTGTTTGCCGAGGACACCCCTGCAATCTCCCGATAGTCCACAGTCTGATACTGCGAATGCACTTTGCTAACCAAATCCATCAACTGCGTTTTCTGACCATCAAGAATCAAATCAATTGCTTCTTTCAGACCGTCACGGGCCAGTTGTGGTGTACTTGCTCGTTGGGTTTCAATACCCGCAATCTTGATGTCCGGTGCGTCTTTATAACGGTAACCTTCCATATCCCACACAGCCAGTGCGTAACGTTTCTTCGCAACAAAGAACCCGGTTGACGAAATAGCTTCACGCTTCATGTACATCACAGACGAATAGTGATTCATGTACGATGCAAGTTCCGCGTACCACTTGTTCAACAACGGCTGAACTCGTTCTTCCGCGAATCGATCCAGCATGGTTACTGTCTGATCGGTAGTTTTCCCGGCGTAGAACTTATCCACCAAGTCTTCAAACGACACGTAGCAAGAGTCAGTATCGATTGCAATTACACGGTCTTTCGGTTTACCACCAACCAACCCGTTCAACATACCGTTGAAGTGGTTCGCAGCCCATTTGATGATTACACGGCCAGTTGCTGTTACAGCTTCGGCGTTTCGAACATCGTAGTAACGGAAATATGCGTTACCCAATGCGCCATAGCATGAGTTGATCGCGATCTTTGCCGCTTTCTGCAACAGGTCATACTTACGAACATCCGCTTCGTTGCCAGCCTTCTTGGCGTCTTTCATCAGATTCTTGAAAATCTTACGCTGGTTGAATACGTGTTCAACTACCGTAGGAATAACACCGCGAATATCACGACGGTAGCGAGTACCGTTTGCACACACCGAATACTGTTCACCGGCAAGGTTAACCCGGCCTGCAACGTAGTCTTCAACGTCCGCGTTGTATTTCACATCAACAATCGTATCAGGGCTGATGTTGCCTTGACGGATAATACCCGGATACAGCGATTCCAAGTCGAACGACATAATCCAGCGGAAGTATCCAACCAACGGGTCTTTTACGAATCCACCTTCAAAGTGTACCGCCGATGCGTTGCGTTTCATTGGAACTACGATCTTTTCTTTACGCAAGTGGTTAAAGATGATCGAATCCCATTGCTTGATTGGTGAGAACCCGTCCTCGAACGTCATTCCTGCGTCGTAGGTCATGTACATCATCAAATCAATCAGCAACAACTTTTCATTGATTCGTTTTACCAGATCAACGTCATAGATGTTGTAATCCACGTATCGCTGTGGGTCTTGAATCGCCAGATCAACCAACGAACCTTCGAAGTCTAATTTGTCGTCTTCGATTTCGACCTTCGCGATATAACCCAGTCGGAAGTTAGCCCGAGGTTCCAATACAAACTTCTTGTACAACTCGATGTAGTCAAGTTGCGCAATACCCACGAACTTAATGAACTGGCGTTGCCCGTTCTGGTTATCCTGCATGGTCTTGATGTCGGTACGGCCATAAGGACTCAGAGAGTCTGCCGCCGCTTCACCCAGAACCAGACTAATACGTTTGTGGATATACGGGATATCGAAACTGTTCGAGTACCAACCAGTTACGATATCAGGGAAACATTCACGCCAATCCTGAATGAAGGCAATCAACATTTCTTTTTCAGTTGCGAAGAACTTGTATTTGACTTTCTTCAACAGTTCTTCTTTCAGGGTCGATTCCGCTTTCGACCATTTCCGAGTTGAATACACCGTGTATTCATCGTCAATGTTATCGTACAGCGTCATGGAATCGATTTCCCACTTGGCGATTTCCGGTTCAGGGAAGCCGTCAGGTCTTGCAGTGCTTGGGTCGTTTGGGTCGGTATAAGTTGCGGAATGAACTTCGATGTCGATGTTCTTGATTCTGACCAACTTGGTATTCGGGGTCTGCTTACCAAACACGTCGGCAATGAATGCCAAGTTGAAGTTGTCCATCCCGTTCACAATACCGTTTGAAACGGCCTTGGTGTCGCGTAGGAACGTCGTTGCTTCATACATGTTGGGGAAGTTCATCGGAAGCTGTGGAACGCCGTGGATGTCCTTGTAGCCCGTTTCTTTGTTGGTTGGAACGAATAGCGTGGGAGAATACTGGTGTTTCTCCATAAATGGCTTCCCGTGTTCGTCGTACCCACGGACAAGCATGTGCTGACCAAGGCGGTCAACAGCGGTGAAAAATTTCGTAGACAATGATTTTCCTATGCAAGCATTGAGGCGATGCAGACCTAATTGTAAATGAAAAGGGTCGTGAACTAAACATTCGACGACCCTTTGTGTATTACTTTTGCCCGATGTTGTACTTGTAGACTTTCTGCCATCCACCGCTATTGGCTTCGGCAAATGAAATGATCCTGAACAGGTTGCGTCTTTCGGACACAGCCAGACTCGGATTAACGATGGTGCAAAGGTTCCAGTCTTGCAGAAGCTTGGCAATATCGTTGCGTCTTTCGGTATCTTCATCAGTCATTTTTGCTTCGCGCCCATCAAGCTCTAAAAGCTCTTTGAAATGCACGATATAAACTTTGCCACGCTTATTCAAAATGTGGCAAGACTGGTAAATGGTTTTGGTTTTGTTATTCGCAATACCAACTCTTGTCAGTGTCTCCCGAATTTTTGGGAAACTATCTTGGCTGGTTAATTCAATTTCGATCATCAGTGAAATACTCCTATCACGGTGTATTTACTGACGGTCTAACACCGCCAAAATTTGTCATCTTTGCCCGAAGCGACTTCAATTGTTCTTCTGTCAGTCGATCAATCATGCCAATGGCTTTTTGTTGACTGACTTCAAAGTATTTCATCACATCTTCGAGGTATTCATGTTTCTCAAGCTTGTTCCATTTACCGTAGCGTTTCATCTTACGCAACCCGTGATACAGGTAGTCGTATTGCATTCTATTGGGCAACTGTGGATGCTGGTTCAAGAAATGAACATACGGTACGGCATCAATAAAGTTACTTAAAGCCCGGTTGATGACGAACGGGACATAAGCCCGTTCAGCCTCCGGCCCGAAGGGCACATACTTCTTGTCATTAATTGATCCGATCAGATCGAACGGACTCAATTTGCTCATTACTTGAAGTCCATGTTCATCATCAATTGAACACACAGGTATTCCATGTGAATTTCGATGTCAGGGACGCTGTTGTAATACTTCTGGTTTTCACCGATGTATTCAATCATTGCCGGGATATGACTCGGCTTAACCGCCGAGAACATCGCGTTGTACAATGCCCGAATGAACGTCGAGTAGTCAGACGCATATTTCGGGATCAGTGCGCGGATTTCCTTGAACTGTTTAGCTTTCAGGTGACCCACCAGCACTTCAACATCAGACCCGGAAGTTACTTGACCCAAAATGCCTTCGTCGATCACACCTTTCATCGCATAGGATTGCAGGTCAACCAACATCGAACGGTTGTCGGGGAAGTGCTTCTTGACCAGTTCCATGATCACTTGCTTGTTTTCGACTTGAACGTTTTCAGCTTTCAAGATTTCCAACAGACGAATAACCTGATGTTTGATCATTTGGTTTTTGTCTTCTGCCGGAATCGTGAACTCTTTCACGCTCATACGGCTACGGATCGGTTCAATGATCCGGTTCAAGTAGTTACATGTCAGAATGAATCGGCAGTTGCACGAAAATTCTTCGATGATCCCACGGAATGCTTTTTGAGCCGGTTCCGACAGGTTGTCCGCTTCGTCGAGGATCACAACTTTACCCGAACCCATCATGGAGACAGTAGAGGCAAACTTAGTGATGTCGGTACGGAATACGTCGATACCCGCTTCGGACGATGCGTTGATGAACAGTAAATCCATGTCCATTTCTTCAACCATCGCACGGGCCATGGTAGTTTTACCTGTACCCGGATTACTCGAACACAAAATCATGTTCTGCAATTCACCCGCCGCAACCAACTGCTTGAAGTAGTCTTTCAGTTCAACGGGCAAAATACTTTCGTCGATTGACTTTGGGCGATACTTCAATTCCCAAAGCCATTCGTTAGGCGTTACACTGATCATTAATCACCGATTAAGTTGTGGTTTCGATTTTGGTTCCGCTGAACTCACTGGACTTTTCAGCCGCAACAAAGTATTCAATGTCCGGTGCAGAGAAACGGCACAGGCAGCGATGGGAAATCGCAACTTTGTAATCGGCTCGAACCATCTTCAACAGATCGGTTTGGATCATGAAGTTGTATTGGTTCGTCGAAAGGTCTTGACCGACAACCACGCTGAATGCGTTAGCGTTCGGGTTCTTTGGATCAACTGCTTTCAGAACGATGTTGTTCTTGGCATCTTTGGTAACGGCCAACATTGGCAGGGCCAGTGTCGAACTCGCTTTCATGATACGGTCGAATGTATCTTTCGGCAGATCGAATTCCACTTCACCGCCCGGAAACTTAACCCGGTTCTTCGGTGAAACAATTACTTGTTCTTCGGCATAACCATAAGAACACTTGGACGCACCACCCGTGATGGTCATGAAGTTTGTATCAAACTCCACTTCGGCATCTTCGAACAGGTTGACCGTAGCGATAAAGTTGTTCAGGTCATAGATACCGAACTGTACCGGGAAGTCTTCGGGAACAGTCGCAAACGCTACAACAGTTTTGGCGATGTTCACGGTGCAGATTTCGTTACCCGGTTTAACGATGATCGAAGTGTTGATACCGCTAAAGTTCTTCAACAGGTCGAGCGTGGATTTACTGATTTTCATGTGTTCTATTAGTTACTCACAATAAGGCCGGTTTCAGTCAGAACGTCGTGTGCAACGCTCGCAAGTACCATGTCCAGCGGTTGTTGGTTTTTGGATTGACGCAGTGGGCCAAAACCTTTCAGTTGAACAACCACAAGGTCTTTGTTCAGGTCGCGGAGTGTTTCAAGGTATCGATCTTTGATTTTGGCATCAATCGATTGATACAATTCGGTGCGAGCCGGTTGCATGATCGCCTTCATTTTGGTGGCAGCGGCTTCGCTGATCAGGGGAACCCAAGCATTACGCACGTTTACATCGTGTTCACACATTTCGCTACGATTCATTACTATATTCTCACAAGGTGGCAGGGGTTTGATGGGTTCAATATACCAGCTAAACCCCTGTTTCTAAACATTAAACAGAAATTTTGATTTCGGAAAATTTGCCGTTCATTTGAACGTCGATGGTTCTATCAAACTCCATCGCTTCGATTTTCTCGCTGTGGCTGATCACGTAGATGGAATCGTCGATATGATCCAGAATCTCAACCAAGGCATCGATCCCGTCTGTGTCGCTCGAACCGTCCATGACTTCATCCAGCACCAGAACGTTTACCCGGCTGCCTGAAATCAGGCGTACCAGATCACGCCAAGCGAACAGAATGGAAATATCAATCCTGTACTTCTGGCCTTCCGAGAAGCTGTTGTAGACAAAGTTTTCCATCCCACGGGTCTTGACAGTTTCGTTGAACTCTGAATCAAGCTCGAACGTGTACATCGCACCCATTTTGGTCAGGTAGTCGTTGATCAGTTTGTTCATGACTGGAATGTACTGCCCGATGATCACGGATTTAACACCGGAATCTTTCAGGATCGCATTGATAGCCGCATAGCAGTATTTGTCATTCATCAGTTCCAAACGGTGTTCACTGACCTTGTTGATCATCTGTTCCAGCTTGACCAGTTGCTGGCTCATATCCTTGAACTCTTTAGCCTCAAGGGTTTTGATATAATCCATACACGACTGGATAGCGGATTCGATGTGTCGAACACTCGATTCGTCCACGGCCTTTTGGCTTTGGACTTCCTGTATCTTGGTTTTGATTTTCTGATCGCGAACCCGGTCTACTTCTTTGACATTGATACCGGCAACCTTTTCATCCAGCCGCAGACCGATTTCATCAATGGTCATGTCCAGTTCAAAGACCTTCTTTTCCTTGAAGGTTGTATCAATCTTCTGGGTACACACCGGACAGTTATCGTTGGTGGTCAGGAAGTGCAGCATCTTTTTATGATCGGCAATCTTCGCTTGCAGGGTTCCGCGTTCGGCGTAAAGCCCCGGTAACGCTTCCTGATACGATCCATCGCTTAACATAGGCCCAAGCTTAGCCAGAACCATTGTGCTGGTCAGAACGTCTGTCAGGGCGACTTCCAGCTTATGTTCCAGCCCAACCAACTTGGTCTTTTCGGCTTGGATCAATTCATCAACTTTAACCTTGTCGTCCGCTTGCTGTTTTTGCAGCATGCTTTGTTTCTGGGTCATAAGTTGCAGGTTGTGTTCGGCCTGAACGATGTCACTCTGAACGATGGAAACCCGTTCCTTGTTCTTCGCGGCCATGATCGACAGCAACTGAATATCCAACAGGTCTTCAATCACTTCACGACGTTTCGGGGTGGTCAACTGCATGAACGGGACATAACCAGCCGTACCCAGAACAACAATCTGCTTGAACGCTTTCAGGGTCATTTGCAGAATCTTGTCTTCAAGGTACGTTTGATAATCACCGGTACTTGCATCTTCCTCGATAATCACACTATCTTTACGGATTTCGAAAACCTTCGGCCCGATCCCACGGCGAACTTCGTATTCCGCACCATCAACCTCGAATTCAAGTTTGACTTCCATACCTTTCTTGTTGGTGGTGTTCACCAGCAACGGCATGTTGATGTTTCGATACGGTTTACCGAACAGTGCGTAGGTCAGGGCTTCAATCAAGATGGTAGATTTACCTGTACCGTTCTTACCGGTAATCAGGGTTTTCTTGTACGCATCAAGTTCAATGATGATCGGTGAGTTACCGACACTCATTAAATTCTTGATGGTAATCTTTTTCATGTTGATCAAAGTGTTTCAGCCTCGCGGTATAAGTCCATCATAAATCGTTTGATCTTGGTGCGATCTTCCTCGGTTTCTTCCAGAGTATCGATGTACTGATCAATGATATCGGCGGTGGTCAACATGTTGTTCAATGTTGGAGCCGTCCCAGACCCACTGGATGAATCCAATACGTCTTTGACCTTGACTTCACGCGCAATCGTAATCAGTTTGTCAATCAACTTGTCGAACTTCTTGGTATCACCACGCGACTTGACTTGAATGTTCAAGTACATGTCTTTGTAGCGTTCCAAGTTCTTTTCATCAAATGTCGAATGATCGAAGTAGATACGCGAAAATCGCGGCATGTTGTTGTTATGAAACTCGAAAGTTCCATCGTCGGTGTCGTATACCCAAACCCCACGGTCATCATCGGCATCACCGAAGGTCAATTGGTATGGAGTACCAACGTACAGGATGTGGTTCGCTTTGGAGATTGTATGGAAGTGACCCGACCAAACTTGGCTGTAGTTCGCCAAGAAGTGTGCATCTTCACCCTGAGAAGCCATGCCCCGGTAATACTGGAACCCAGCCAACTCGAAGTGACCAACCGCAATGTTGTTGCTACTGTTCGCGATGAAATCCAGAACCTGTTTACGGTTGTCTCGACAAATCCAAGGGATCATATCGATTTTGATTCCATCAACTTCAACTACACCCGGCTCATTGTGGATTGTGATGTTGTCGTATCCAGACAGCAATTCATTACATGAGTTCGGAAAGATACTCTCTTTCAAATGCATGTCATGGTTACCGACCAGAATATCCCAATGTTGCCCTTTGGTCATCGGTACGAATCTTTCCCGTACCAATTCCATAGTGTCATGTCGAATAGCTTTCCGGGCATCGAAGAAGTCACCGGTTTGAATAACGTGTTTGATTCCGAGTTTTGCAATCAACGGGAAAATGAATTCTTCAAAGACCCGTATTTGATATTCGGCGGTTTCTCGGTCGCCACTGCGATGACCCATATGAAGGTCACCGATTACCATCAGTTTTGCCATTAATCGATAAATTCCGCTAAACCACCTTCCTCGATTGATTCGAGTGGCACAATTTTCTTACCGGGAGCTTCTTTCAGTTTCTCCCCGATGTCTTTGAAGAACGAGTAATCAATCTGAATTGGATTGCCGTCGTCGTCAAATTCTTCAAGGTCTGGAATAGCTTGCAGGTAGTATTTGTATTTGATGCGGGTTTGTTTGTTTTCTTTTTTCAAACGATTGACACAAGCCCGCTCACAGATACGTGTAATGTATGCGTGTACGTTCTTGTATTGGGTGTTGTACTTGTGCAGGTATCGAACACAGACTTCGATAGCATCCAGACTCATTTCGTCCCTCCACGTATAGTTCTGGAAGTTCCAGCGCTTTACGAGGTTGTTCGCAATCAGGATCACCGAACGGCATGTATAATCGCCCATCTTTGCAGTGGGGTTTGTTTCACGGCGTTTCTGCCAGTCTACAATATCCTCATACAGTAAATTGTTATCAACGTACATCATTTCTCCTACTGGTCAGACGATTCTACCAGCGTTTGTATCAAATATAAACATTCACTAGAATGCAAAAAGGCCATTCGTCGATTAAAACGAATGGCCTTCTGTTCCCGTAGCACGCTAACGGGGTTCATCTATCAAATCTACAATCTTGCCTGCCCTGATATCGACTCGACCTTCACCAACCACCACCATTTGATAGCGTCCGTCAGGTCGTTCCCTCAGTTCTTTCCAGCACGAACCCCAAGGCCCGGTGATAAGCAGGGTACGGCAGCCGTCACTTCTAGTGATACGATGATACTCATTCTTTGGAATGTATATCAAACGGCTTCTGTTTCGATCAAGCCTGACAACCTTACCGTCACCCTTTATGATTTCTTCGACGTAGTTGCCTTTCAGCAACAAACTGAACGCCCCAAATGCATGGGTATGGAATCGGTCTTGGTTACCAGTTGACTTGTGGAAGTGGAACAGTTTGATACTGAACAGCTTCTTCCATTCCAACAGGGTGATTTCGGTAATCGGTTGATCGCCTTGGACGATTAATTTCTTCTTATAGAATACTATCATTCTGTACCAAGCATTGAATTTGGTGCCGATGGTGGGATTCGAACCCACGATCCCTTCCGGGCGCCACTTTTTGAGAATGGTGTGTATGCCACTCCACCACATCGGCTAGAAGGCTCTAACGTAACACCGCATATAGACAGTGCCAGAGGATAGAGCGCGTTTTTGGAAGGACGGGTCGGATTTGAACCGACGGTTTTACGGATTTGCAATCCGGTGCATTGGGCCAGACTCTGCCACCGCCCCTTTGTTATTTAGATCAGGATTTTCAACACATCCCGAGCTTTGGAGTAATCACCCAGTTTGATCAACCGGGCCGCTGCACGTTCGAGTACAACGGTTGCGGTTGGCCGAGTGAGCTTCGGTTTAGACTTTACATCAAACCGCTGGATCAGGTCAGCCGCACCGAGTGAAATCATGACATTGCTGTCAAGAAAACGGAAGTTCGGTTCTACATCGGTATCAAGTACCAAAAACTTGGCACGACGATCAGCCAGTTCACCCCGCAGCCAATCGCATACATCCTTTGCCTCTTTCAGACCACAACCGGTTTGATCACGGAATTCTTTGATCCAATTAACTGGACGTTCCGAAACCAACGCGGTTGCACTGAATGTAAAAACCTTATACTTCATCTAATACTCACTTATTCAATAGAATTGCGTATGCTCTAACCACACCAAACAGCACGTATTTGATGATAGGGTTCACGTTGGAAACACCCATCGCCTCAAGAAAGATATAATCACCTTCCTTACGTGTGCAAGTTCTGGTCGAACCATTTTTCAATGTTATGGTCTTGAAGTCGCATAGGTAGTCATGAACCACGCAAGCCTTACCGTATGATCCCATGGCTGGTAGCAACCATTTGAACCACTTGGTGGTTGCGAAGTCTGTAACAAACCCTTTTGGAACAATAACCTTTTCATCACCGTCTAGATCACCAATCACATATGTGAATTGTTTGTTCAGAATCCAGAGGGTCATTTTGTCATTGAACGGCGATACTTCCAGTACATCTGTATAGCTGCTCATCTTCTTATCCTTATAGACGTTCGAGGAAAATTTCTTCCTGATGTCTATGCAGACCATCCGTGTATAAATCGGCAAGTTCCTTTCTCAAGGCAACCCGCAGCACGATATCTTTCGATGTGCCAACGATTGCGTATGCAGCCCGAGACTTTTGAGCGCCGGTCAGCTTATCACCACGAATGAATTGCATTTTGATACATTCCATATACGGAAAGTATTTCTTCACGATCCATTCCATCAAACTTCGACTGAATGAAACGCGATGCAATTTGTTGGTCTTTGGGTCGAAGACACCATAAACCAGATCAGAGGACTTGCAGTTACAACTAATGTTCTACACTTTCATCGGTACTAATCCTATTTAGTTACCAGCGGCTGAATGCCAACTGGGCTGAGAATTGATTGTTTTTCACATATTTGTTGCGGATCAACAAGCACAGTTCGTCCTTGCTGAACACGAATGAGACAATATTGTTGCTCAACCGCGATGGATTGAAGAACCATATCTCCACATCTTCCGGGCCAACCGCAGACCATGCGATTTGCCGCTGTAATCCATTGATTTCGATGGCACCACACGAACGGGTCTGTAGTAGCTCCATCAATTCGGCGGTGCTAATCATATCAATCCTAAAATTTGGTGCATCAAACGGGACTCGAACCCGTGACAAAGGAATTTAGAGTTCCCTGCTCTGCCAACTGAGCTATTGATGCTTTGGCTGGATACCGCCCCGATTCAGGCCGGGGAATTGAAGTCGCTGTACTAACCACTATACGAACACCCCACATATCAGGGTGTGCCGGAATCGAACCGACGTTAGCGACTGGAGGCTGAGAGGTATGCTGTCAGTATCCGGTAGCTGTTTGAATCAAGCTGATGCGAAGATGTGTAGCAATCTCGCAAAACGTACATGACCACCGCGTTTCGAATTCTTCAAAAGCCAGTACATCGTGTATCCGTCGATTTTCATCATTGATTCCTAATTTGGGGTGAGCCGGGGATTCGAACCCCATCACAGAGGTCACAACTCTGTATTCTAACCATTGAACTAAACCCACGATCAAGCATTTTGTTGCGTTTCATGTCGCGGTCGCCGTTGACATGAAACAAATATACCACCAGTTCTGTTTCAAATAAACATTCATTCGTACAATTTTAATGCGGCTTCCAATTCTCTGACCTTGGCTTCCGCTGCATTGGCCCTTCTAGCCCACTGGTGACGGCTTAGAACAGTACATGGGATGCATTCAGTAGGGCAACCAACCTCAAGCATTCGACCCGGTACACCGGCTTCCGGGTGCGGGTTCACCGACATCGGGAAGCCACATTTGTAACAGTTCAATCCAACAGACTCCCTACAATGTCGCCTATGCCATCGAAGATCGACCACCATACAAACGCATCAACTGCGTCACCGGCAACCTGTGCAGCATTCACGTTGGACGTAGAAGGCTTTTTGACTGGCTTCTGTTCTTCTTTCTTTTCAGGTTCTGTCATTTGCTTGTCCACGATGGATCGATATCGTCACCATATTCTTCGATGATCACGATCTTTCTGTCTGAGATAAAGGACGTTGGCCCAAGCTCGATGTTCATATCCCCGATGTCGTAGGACAGGGTGATGTGTGGAATGAAACTCGGATGATCCCATGTCCCGCCATGTTCTTTCATCAAATCCTTATGACGGTTTGATAGAAACGAACTGTCATAGGCTAGCACCAACGCACTCTTACCGGAAGCAGTTTTGAACACCTTTAGTTCAAACTCGTTGGTGTCTGAGGTTGGGGACACCGGGTAGATTCCGAATGGAACATAATTCGGCAGGGGTTTACGGCTGTACAGCAATGTGCTATGGAATTTTTCTGGAGCAAGTCGATTCGGTAGATTCAACATGTCCTGCATGATCATCAAATCACGCACCGTTAATGGATCAAAACGCACCCCGGCGTATGTTCCATGAATCCCTTCCAAAAGGAAGGGAAGCATATCTCTAAAATTCAATTATTTCTTCCTACCGATCCAACGACCTTCCGAATCCATTACAAGTGGTTCGAGTACAGGCATTGAGTCGATGATTAACGCCGTACCAATAATCGGGCGTTTGATGTTGACGTTGTTGTAATTGAATGCCAAGGCTTCATCATTGATCAGACAACCGCACTGTAAGCCCCAATACAGGCCGGTAGGGTTGCCCCAGTAGTTGACCTTAAAGGTTTCGTGATAATGGCCCTGAACGGCGTTCATGCCCATCTGTTGGCTAAGTTGGGTTACGTCGCTGGTCTTACCGTGATGGAAGTAGCAAAGCTGACCATTTGGCAGTTTGATAGTAAGTTCAAACGACCATTTCCAGTTCGGGCCTACACCCAGAACCTCGTTATACGATTTGATGTAATGCTTGGGAATCCCGTTGGATTTGGCCTTACGCCACACCAGCGAACCATGGTTTGATTCGATGATATCCATCTTAGGAAACATTTGATACAACTGTGCGATCACGGCTTGGCTCTGACGCAATTCATCCCCGGCACTTGGCAAATCGGGGTCGTGGTCATGGAAGCTCAAGGCGTGTTTGTCCAGTTCATCCCCGGTGCAGATTACGCGGGTCGGACGGTATTTCTTTTTCAGGTATGCAAGGAATTCCAGAGCGTCTGGGTGATGATACGGAATGTGCATATCACTGATGACTAGAATTCTATCATTGTTCTCGCTTGCAGCATCCAGCTTGCGCACGGTTGCTTTTTCAACTGGCTTACCGAACTCTTTGCGAAGGAAGTCCGATACTGTTGACTTTGGTTGCCCGACAGTTTCAGAAATACTGCGCCACGATAAGTTCTGTTTGGCTAATTCAACAGCCTTCGATTTCCATTCTTGCATTAGTTATCTCGGTTAGAGTTGGCCCGGTGGGCATCACACTTATTTACGGGCATAAAAAAAGGGCCGAATGGCCCTTTTGTTTGAAACATTATCAACTACGTGCGATGCTTGAAGCCAGTGATTTATCAAACTGACCCGCGTAGTTGGCATTGAGATATTGCATAACCGCTGGGACACCAACCAAACCGTTAGTCGCGATCAGATCACGAATTTGTTGTTCGGTAAGTTGCTTCGGCAACAGTGCGGTAAGCACTCGGTTTTCGATGTCAAGCTTCGGATTGGCACGGTGTTTCAGGCTTTCGTCATTGGACTTGATCAGTTTCTTGATCGCATCAACAACTTGAGCGTCGGTGTAAATCTTACCGGTACGCTTTTCAACAGTTTCGATTTCACCAATCAACAGATTGAGAATCGCAACTTCAATTGCACGGTAGGAAGATTTACGGGCTTCGGTTTTCTGAACACGAATTGTATCAATCAACATTATGTAATACTCACGGAATTAATCAAATATCGTGGGAGATTTCCAACCTGTGGAAAATCGCACGGCTACCCTCGGTGGGTGTGGTTGTATCGGTCGGGTCTTCTTGGTTGTAAACCCCAGCTTTGAAGTACAGTTCTCGAACTGACCAGCTTGGTTCCAATGCCAAGTCAAGTTTTCCATCACGTCTTAAACCGGTTTGATCGGTGTAACTCGCGTTGAAAATAACTTTCCCAGATTTGGTTACATGGATAACGTATGTGAATCTAGCCCCAACAGGGATGTTGTTCAACAAAACATAATCCACAGGGGTTTTCTGATCAAACGCCTTACGGAATCCAACGGTCAATTGACCGATACCGTCTTGGGCTTTATCAAACGACAGCTTGACTGGTGGTCTAGTCGAATCCTTAACATGGATTTGACCGATAACCGTTTCACCGCCCTTTGGAACCTGAACAACGGTCATTGCTGCACGCAACCAATGGTCAGTGAAATCAGCGAACTTCCAATTGTATGTAGCACCGTTTGCGGTTACTTCACGTAGCTCTGTACGGGTACGGCTGGTGGACTTTGAAGATGCGCCCTTGGTAGGTGCCCAAATACGAATGTCCCCGTTTGATTCAACGTAGAAATATTCGTTCTGGGGGAAATTACCCGGTGCATATGTGATGCAATCATCACTACCGGGGAACTTTGGTTCTGGGGTAGTGAGGTTAAGCAAATTCAACTGAATCATGAATACACCTTTGAGTTATAGAAATTACGATCAAGGTATAATCATCAATTATTTGGTGCCAGCGCTGGGCATCGAACCCAAGTCTCGTCCTTACCAAAGACGCATTCTAACCAATCTGAACTACCCCGGCTTGTGTGCCCACTAAAGGGCTTTGTTGTATGCGGTATTAGCCGCGTCGCGAAGGGACGGTACAACTCCGACCACTCCACCGGCACATGGCAACCCATGGCACTAGTTCGTTTTGGACAACACATCAACCAGACGACGGAACTTATGCAAGATATCAAGTAACTGTCTTGAAGCTTCATCGTCGATATCAGCATGATATCTGCGTTCAATACCTTCGAGGTTGTTTTTTAGGAAGACGAATTCAACGCCACCATCAGCCCCACTGAACACATCGAGAATCCGATTTATGTCATCATTAACTGACATCATTGTCCTTAAATTTGGAACCCACTATCGGTTTCGATCCGATTACCTTCTGCGTGTAAAGCAGACGCTCTCCCAATTGAGCTAAGCGGGCATTAACAGGTTACAATTTTTGGTTTCTTTAGCCTAGAAGTTTAAATTGCTGTTTGTAACCTAAATTGGCAGGGGTAGTAGGGATCGAACCTACAACAACGCTGTCAAAGAACGCTGTGATACCATTTCACCATACCCCAACTGCATTGGTCAGCCGCTGCCTGACCGTGATACTACTTGTTCTTTATGAACTGGCCGTATCTGCGCTACGCGGGTCTGTTACCGTCATATTTCAACGGCTTAGTGTTTAACGTGCTTGAGACTCATACTCACACGATGCTTACGCATTTGGCGGATACAGTAGGTATCGAACCCAAATCGAATTAACGATCCAACGGATTAGCAATCCGCGCTGAACTACCTGATCAGATCAGTATCCAAATCTTCTACAACAGTCCGGGCTTCGAGGTAATCAATGTTTCGCTGATTACACACTAATTCAATCCCGTACTTTTCACGTAATACTTTGCTTGCTTCGATGGCTTTTTGCAGAGCTTCCCGCATATCAGCGGTTCGTCTGGCTCGTTCTTCCGGTGTCAAACTATCGTTGTAAGCATCGATTCGTTCTCTACACAGATGAAAACCGGGTTTACCGCAAAACTCGCAGTTCAACCGGCAGAGCCTTCGTTGCGAGAAACACCATAAATGGTGAAGGTTTTATCATCTTCGTTGATGATACCCTGAACACTATGACCTTCAACCAGTCGAGTTACACGGCGCATATCCAATTCGGTGCTACCGTACCGGGTATACACTGGGGTATAACCACTAGCTTCAACGCCAAGATCAACTTCAACAGGTACTTCTTTCAACGGCAGAGTGTTAAACATTTGATTCTCACATAGTTAAAACAATTGGCAGCGCTGAGAGGTATCGATCCCCAGCAGGTCGAACCCGCTGTACTGCTTTCCAAGCAGCCCCTAACACCCGTTAGGTTTCAACGCTATATTTGGTTATTACCGATCAGCACGTCTGTTTGCGTTTCGAGCTTTAAGAAATGCTTCGGCATATTCGAATGCCATACCAACCGCCACATTGGGGTCTTTATTGGAATCTGGATTCGATAATCGAGCAACATAAATCTGCAACGCAATATTTTCTTTGACCGTCAATTCTTTCAAAGCAGACATGAAAATCTCACTATTTTGTTTGGTGCGGATGACAGGATTCGAACCTGCGTCCCTCGGATGGCAACCGAGAATAATAACCGGGCTATACTACATACGCATTTGTTACTTGAATTTGGTGCTCTTAGCGGGAATCGAACCCGCTTTTCCAGATTGAAAGTCTGGCGTCCTATACCGTGTAGACGATAAGAGCATAACTGGCTGCATTAACTGTAGTCACCAGACCAGAGTTGGGAGTCTCTGCCAAGAATCGAACTTGGTAATTTTCATCCAAAGAAAGTTTAGTTAATAGGGTTTGCTGTTAGCAGCCGTTCCCGTTTATCGATTTGACACATCCTAGTTGCACATCCTGAGAAGGAATTTACGCTATAGCAGCAACTTGATGAGGATTCAGTTAGTTGTCTCAGTTACTCTAACCTTGCATCAAATTTGGTACGGAATGAGGGATTCGAACCCTCAAGGGCACGGTTTCTAAGACCGTTAGCTGTGCCAGATTTGCATTAGCCAATTCCGCATTTTAAATCAACTAGATGCCATTTTTATAGAGGTCAAATTAAAAGTTTGGTCTGTTATAATGGTTGCTGTTGGCATCTAAAACCGTGTGTTCTTTGTTGCTTATGTGTCCATTGTATATCAAACAGAACTCATAATAAACATTCGAACAAATTATTTGGTGGAGAATATCGGATTCGAACCGATCTGTGTTCTACGTGCAAGGCAGATGTCCACCCCAAGCAGACCCATTCCCCATATTGTTATTTAGTCAGCACGAATACCGTTGATATACAGCGATACTCGTTTGTAAGGCATAGCCCATTGTGCAGCGGCTTGGATTGCCTCACGGTATGATACAAACGGGCCAGAGCATGTACCCTGCCCACGACCGTCGCCAATCCAATAACCATCGGACAGCTTACAGACACCACACAAACCGCGTGCAGCACGTTGTTTCAGGACTCGAAGTCTATTCATATCATACTCACAAATTTGGAGGTTCTGACCGGGTACGATCCGGTGATTTGTCCTTATGAGGGACTTGGTTTACCAACTAGCCTACAGAACCGGCATTTGGTTGCGGGTGCTGGATTCGAACCAGCGATTTCTAGCTTATGAGGCTAGTGAGATAGGCCAGACTTCTCCAACCCGCAATTGTTTGGTGCTACTAGCAGGACTTGAACCTACGCCAATCGATTATCGGTCGATTGCTCTACCAACTGAGCTATAGTAGCATTTGTATCATTTCTTGAAGCGCTCGGCTTCTTTGACCCTGAGTTGGGCAAGGTATTCTGCATAGAACCGACCGGCAGCGATTGACATACTGTCATCACTTCGTGTGGCATCTAGTTTTCCCTCGATACGTTTGATTTGATCAAACCGTTTCTTTGCGCCCTTGCTCATGATCGTTTTCCTAAATTGGTCACCGCGATAGGACTTGAACCTATAACTTCTTCGTTCCAAACAAAGCACTCTACCAATTGAGCTACGCGGAGATTGGTGGGTTATTGGTGGAATCGAACCACCGACCTGCGCATACGTCCTGTACAAAACGATATACGATAGCCAAACATGTAACCCATTGAAACTTGCCTAAACGGCTGTAAATTGGTCTTCCCCGACAGATTCGAACTGTCTCTACTACGTCCCAAACGTAGTGTGCTAGCCGTTGAACACTAGAGAAAGATAAACAGGATGGCACCTTCTAGTTATCGGCTTGGAGGACTATTTCCCGCACCACACATCGTCATGAACCCACGATTCGGCTGTCACAATTCCCCGTGACCGGTATCTAGGAACCTCCTAGCAGGTGTGGGTTTCTCGTCGCTTGATTGCGAGTCAACAAATTGCCCACGCTCTCGTCAGTATTTTAGATTTGAGTGTTTGCTGTATTCCATCCTAATGGTGTAGGGTTAGATAGCCCTACGACACGCGCTGGGGAGCGACAGTGTTCTTTTACTTGACGAACTTCATCAAGTGTTTTAATTCGTTTTCTTCTTGCCGAAGTGCGGCTTTTACGTTATCTTCATAACGGGCCTGAATCGATTGCGGTGTTAATACAACACAAGATGCTTCATTGATATGAACATTAACCTTGGATGCTTTAACAATCGTACCGTCATCTTTCATCACACGACGACCATATTTCCAACCCGGTGTTGATGTATCGTCACCGACGATGAAATACCCGGACTTTTCATGATGGTGGTGTTGATGCCAAACCAAATCATCTTTCTTGATCATGTATTTAGCGACCCCGATTTGCAAGCAAATGGTTACGAACCGCTTCGGCATGTTCAACGGCAGCAATGTACTGTTTGTTGACATACTCGACATTGAGCTTGGTCACCCATGCAACTTCAATCGGGATACCCGGTTTCGGAGACTTGGTGATGCAGTTGTTTCGATCAAGCAAACGTTTCGACTTTACGTGCAAAACACCGTTGATTTCCAGAACTTCCGCCACAACGCCAATACCATCACGACCCTTGTTGCTGACATTGATTTTGATCAAATCGCCAAACTGAATGTCTTTCGCAAGATCGTCTTGCATACGCTTTTGCAGATGCGTCAATTGATTCAATATAAGTTACTCACAAGTTATTGGATTTGAATCACCGGGTCAGTTACGCAACATCCTTTCGGACACCCAATCTTACAGGGCTTTACCGGCTAGCTGATTTTAGGGCTTTCGCCTTCGATTCAAATTTGGTTTGATTGATGAACGACCTTAGCCAGATTCTGCAAGAGGCATGTCGTAATGCTTGCTAACTTCATTTCAATCAAATTTGGTGCCGAAAATAGGACTCGAACCTACAACCTTCGCGTTACAAGGGCGCTGCACTACCAATTGTGCTATTTCGGCAATTAATTACTTACCACGTTTCTCAACCAGTGACTTCGCAAAATTACATGGCGAACACATGGTTGTTGTGTTACTCACGTTATCCGCACCACCAGCCGAACGGGCTAAGGTGTGGTCATGAGTAAACAGAACCTCATTCCCTTTCTTATCCAGACCCCAGAGGTTCAGATGGTACGGGAAATCGTCATGTTCATGCACAGGACGTTCAACCGCGTAGTAGGACGCTTTCAGCCCACATGCAGAACACTTGGTTCCACGGGAGTAAAACGTTCGAAGGCGTGTGCCTCGACTGAACAGTTTGACCTGTTTACCGAACAATTCAGTTCTTGGTTGATCCTTCGGAGAACATTGGACGACAAGCTTTTGTCTAGCCCGGACTTCTTCGATTGATACAACACCTAGACGCTGATAATCTTGCGGCTTCATTTCAGTAACTCTGGCTGGGTTATGAATCTATCTTACCAGCTTGGAACAGAATGTTAAACATTCGATTCGAAAAATTTGGTCGTGGGGGCCGGACTCGAACCAACGACCTTCACCTTAGATGGTGATGCTCTTAAAAACCGATAGCTGCGAATGAGTCATCTGGGAAGCAACGCCCATATCCACAAAACACCCCTAAAGGCTCCTAGCGTCTAATCCCCGGTGCGCTCTCCGGCTTTCAACATTCGGAATTTAATCCAACTGAGCTACCCCACGTAGAATCCGGGTTTTATCAGACCCCGGAACTGAAATCTTGCCTTGCGGCTACATCACATCAGCCGAAAATATCATCGCTCTGATGTTGCATGTCTTGTTCTAACTCGTTGACCATCTTGCCGATCATTTCATCAAACATCTTGTTGACAACCGCCAATTCCTCACGCGGGATGTGCAGTCGCTCCAGAATGTCACGAACGGTTTTGTTGGTTACCAACAGCTTACGTGCCCGAGTCACAGCCACATACAACAGGTTACGCTCTGCTTCATGCAGGCCGCACCATTCACCCTTGTTGTTGTAGACGCTTGGGAAGTCGCTAGCCAGTACAACTACATCAAACTCACGACCCTTTGATTTGTGGGCTGTGGTCAGGATGATATCTGGATGGTCAACGTTCTTTTGGGTCTTCAACATGCCGACGACTTTAAAGAAGTCACCGTCAGTGATGATCGTATGAACCCGTGCAAGCTCCGAACCCTTACCGGCTACTTCCTCGCTGAAATCAAACCAGCTTGTATACGGCAGTAATTCGTCGTGCTTGACACCCGGCATATTGCCGTTTTTCAGTTCCATTGCCGATTCCAGCAACTTCACAAAATCTTTTACATCAATCTCAAGATTGACCCGCTTACCTTTTGACAGGTAATGCACTGCATCAAGCACCAACGCCATGTTGGTACGGTACAGGACGGTGTAAGTAAACTTCGCATCTTCTTCTTTGAAGACATCAACGACTTTACTGTTTACCTTATCCCAGCCACGCAGATTGGTTTCAATCGAACCATCATGAGACAGAACCGCGTTTGCAATGTCGGCAATGGCTTGACCGAACCGGAACGATTGGGTCAATGCACTTTCCTTGAAAGGCAGGTTCTGCATTGCGTTGACCGAACCACGGAACTGATAGATTTGCTGGAATTGATCCCCAACAACCACAATCTTCGGTTTGGTTTGACGCAAGATGATATCGAGAACACATTCGTTTGTGTCTTGGCCTTCATCCAGATACAGGATTTCGTAACCAGACAAATCAGGTTTCGAAAGCTGATACAGTTTCAAATATGTATCGTGTGTTGCAAGGATATTCGAATTCACATTGATTCGAAGTTTCCACAGACGCTTGGACGTTTCAAGAACTACCCGGCGATACTCAGAAAGCATCGTTGGATTTACATCGTCCTTGTCTTTAACCGCTGTATGAGAAATATGCTTGAAAGCAAGTTCTTCATCAGCCGAATACTCGAACGCATTCACGGTTTCACGAATTGCACGACCAATACCGGCTGATGTCACGACGATTTTATTCAAACCACCGATCTTGACGGTAAGTGCGGGAACTCGGAAGTACCGGGCAATTTCAGAACCAGTGCCGCAAACGTTCTCATAAGCCCCTGACGGGCGTTTGAGCTTGTCAACCAATGCACGACCATGAACGCCGAATGCAAGCGCGTGTGTGGTCTTTACGGTAACCCACGATGGGAATTTGTTCTTCGCTTCATCGGCCATGGCCTTGTTGTAAGCGAGATACAAACTAGGTACGCAAAGTTCTTCTGCCACCATCGTTAAGGTTGTTGTTTTGGAACATCCGGCAAATGCGTTCAGCTTCGTGAATTGATTTTCAATCACGACACCGATAGCAACCTTTTGTTCGTCGGTTGGAACCAGAATCATCAACACACCTATGTAAGTACAACATCACAAAAATTTGGCTCCGGTAGTAGGACTCGAACCTACGACCAACCCGTTAACAGCGGGACGCTCTACCAACTGAGCTATACACGGAATCGTCACCCGATTCTTTCACTTCGGGTCTAGCGAGTGTTCGGCACCTTAGATAGCGGGGCGTCGAATTTGATCGAACATTTTACAGTCGGGCCGACTTGTCCGTATTCTTTCAACGGTGAGCCGATAGCTGTGTTCAATTTGGGTGTGAACTACGCCACCAATGACGGGCCGCAAAGCTATATGTCAAAGATGCTTTCTTGGGTAGAACACTTATTTGGCTCACACGGTTGGACTCGAACCAACAAGACCTTTCGGAAGAACGGTTAACAGCCGTTTGCAGTACCAATTATGCTTACATGTGAATTAAATTTGGTGGGGTTTAATGGAGTTGCACCAAAACCTCCCGGCTAAATGCCGGTCGCTCTCCTATTGAGCTAAAACCCCAGTACCGGGAAGTTTGCCTTTAACCGGTGTAAGGCTTAGTTCCCTGCTCTGTTACAGATATCCCATTCTCATTGCATCAGCATTCCACCGATGGAGGGATTGCACCCCGGATAAGGTAACAGCATTTGGTGGGTTTGAATGGATTTGCACCATTGACGCATCAGGCTTCGACCCGACCGCTCTACTAACTGAGCTACGCACCCAAAAATTTGGTGGGAACAGAAGACTTGCACTTCCACCTTGACTACTTATTGGCTTACCAACTATTCATCACGCTCTACTGATTGAGCTAATTCCCCATGGGCACTTCTTTTAAACCGCTAGTGCGTTGCGGTACATACTATCCCCGGTTGTGGCTACACCGGTAGGCGATTAATTCCAAAGCCGCTAAGCCATACAGAATCCCAAGACGAGCCTTACTTCGCCTAATTAGCACTACAGCATGTTTGGTGGGGCTGGATGGATTCGAACCAACATAGCCAGCGGCACGGATTTACAGTCCGGTGAGTTAACCAATTACTCTACAACCCCATGAAACTATTTAGATCGGAGCAAATGGCTCAACAATCTGGATTTGGCGGTGTCCAAGTAAATGATGTCCGTACTAGCAACATCACATCAACCTACCCTGCTAGCGAGTAGTCCACAAACACCATAATTTGGTGGGGACAGATGGAATTTAACCATCATTTCCGGCGCGAAGCCCCGGTGTCCTAGACGTTAGACGACATCCCCAAATTGGCACCCGGTAAAGGGCTTGTATAATGATGTTGCGCATCAGAATACTAACTTGCCATAGTCAGACACTTTGTCAGTCAAACAGATTCTTTAACGAATTTCCCTGTTATATCTCGGCTGGATGATTCAAGCTCAAACAGCAAAACTTCTACCGATTAACGTCCGGTTGTAGCCCGACACGGTTGGGATGTTAACCGGCAAACACCGACTTCTTAACGTAGAGTAGGAACCCACGTATGCAGTTTACCCAGTGCATAATGGGATGTGCCGTTTACCCGGCAAATTTGGTGGGAACGGATGGACTTACACCACCGTCTTTACTAAGGCCCGAACGAATCGGTTTCCGTCTAGCGCAATGCTCTCATACCTGAGCTACATCCCCATTGTTGATGATTGGGTTCTATTGGTAATCATCAAACCGCAAAACCCCTGAACCTTTGGGGGTCAACGCTTATCCCCTTGGGCGTTGACAGAAACCAGCTTCTCAATAGATCATCCAACTATTACATTGGAATTCGCCGTAGGTCATTCTGGGGGAGTTTCCATTCTGTTAACGAACTTTATCGAAGTCCGTCTGATAACCGCGAAGTCGTGCAATTTCCCGTAACAGGGCACGAATAACGCGCATCATCGATAGTGGCCCGGAACCAACCGGTCTATAACTTTCATACCAACTCAACAAATCTTGTTCGTTTTGTGGAACTTCCATTTCACTACCTTTATGTTTGGTGGGTCGCCCGAGACTCGAACTCGGAACCCCCGGATTAAAAGTCCGGTGCTACTAACCAATTGAGCTAGCGACCCTTTGGCGACTCTAAGGGAATTCGAATCCCTCCTTCCTGATAGACAGTCAAGCGTGCTATCCGCTAACACTATAGAGCCAAATTTAACTGGATACCGTCTTTATCTTTCAAGATTAAATGGTTTGAAATATATTTGGGTTTGCTGTTGGTATCCAAAACTGGTGCAGTGGTAGGATTTGATACCTACACCCGCCGCCTTTGTTGACGGCGTGAACTTCTTATTCCACACTGCATAATTCAATGGAGATTTCAGTTTTTAAGGTGGCGTTCATCCTACGTCCACATCTGTCATTGGGGATTTCTTTGATTAACGTGGCGTTCACCCTACGACCACTTCTTTCTGCTTATACGGTAATTGTATCATAACCAACTGTCCGAATAAACATTGAAACTTAACTAGTTGCCATTTTTGCTTTCAAGCCTAATATGAAATTTAATGGTTTGCTGTTAGCAACTAAAACTGGCCCCCATGTTGGGATTTGCACCCACGTTTCTTGAGATTCGAACCTCAAGTGGCTTCCTTCCTAGCCGACTTTTACAGGGATAAAACTTGGTACGTCCGGTTGGATTCGAACCAACATATAGCGGATTAGAAGGCCGCTGCACATCCCTTGTACCACGAACGTATTTGATGTAATCAATATATCATACTAATCACACCGAATAAACATTTGAATCAAATTATTTGGCGGGTCACTGAGGTGTCGATCCCCAAACGGGTACTAGCCGTTCCACTTGTTTTCAAGACAAGGACTATCGCCGGACAGTATAATGACCCATTAAGCAGGTTTGAACACCGGTAACGATTCGGAATGCATGCGGACGAACTTGCGTCCATCAAGCTTCAACGACGTACCGATGTCATAGGCGATCCGTTCCGTGAACAGGCCACCATCTTGTTCGATCAGATACAAGAGCATGATATAATCGCCATTGAACCCTTCAAGTTGTTTCGTGAAATGCTGTTCCATTCAACGCCCCATTACACTGACCAACAGGCCATGTTCTTGGATCATCTGATAGTTACGACCAGCGTACAGAAACTGGGTAATGACACTACCGAAGGCTTCTATGCTTGGTTGAAACGCAATTTCGTTTGGGTGCTCAGTCAACGCGCCGATCACCGAATGAAACTCAGACGGGTTCAGGGTCGTTTGAACGCTTTTCAAATCTTTCGGAATCATGCTGGTTCCTTTGGAATCATAAATGCAGGTGTCGGAGTGAACCGTTTCGGATTCCGTTCAGACCCTACGATGGTCAACACCGGCTTCTGACGCTTTGGTCTGGCGGGTGTTCCTAATGTCCAGAAGCTGTTCAAGCCCCAGAAATAGCCACGTTCTTTCATTATGAAATTCTCACGATAATTTTGGTGCGGGCTTGGGGATTCGAACCCCAGTTATTCGGGTGGAAGCCGAAGGTACTACCAGACTATACTAAGCACGCAAAACAGAAATCATGTCTCCCGACATTATCGCTGTCCGAATACCCAAGGCGTTTAGGTATTTGGTCGTCCGGGTTACCCCTGACTTGTGAATCTACTATATCATCGTTCCGTTCGATTCTAAACATTGGAACAAAAGTATTTGGTGGGTTCAAACGGTAACGATCCGTTATCTCTGGCTTTTCAGACCAGCGCTTGTACCATATAAGCTATGAACCCATTGACAGAATGCATTTTTAATAAGACGGACTCGAACCGAAATCTCCCAGCGATCAAGCCGGACGCTTTAACCAGTTAAGCTATATTCCTTGGTTTGGTAGGAAAGTTTAAATTTGCTGTTAGCATTCTAAAATTGGTGGATCAGGTAGGGATCGAACCTACTTCGCCAGCGGCATGGGGTTACAGCCCACTAGGACTACCTGTGTCCCGTCTGATCCATTGTATCATTTGGTCGAGAATTCAACTCGACTCAGTGTTCGGAAGGCTTGACTGATTGCTTTTTCGTCATCAGTTGCTTCGCGGATGATTTCCGTGATACCAGACCCATGGCCCGTATCCGTCCAATCTTCCCACTCGCCCTTACGATTGATGTAATTACCACTCTGTTTGATATCACTGAGCCAACGTTTTTCCATGGCGTCAATCATATCCCTTGGTGAAATGTCAACCTTGACCGTTTCAACCCGTGTAACAGAACCTGTCATTTGCATCAATCAAAATCCTCACAATAAAATTTGGTACGCACTGCGGGAGTCGAACCCACCACCTCACGGTTCGTAGCCGTGTGTTCTTCCAGATGAACTAAGCGCGCAATAAAAAAGGGAACCCATTGCTGGATTCCCTTTTATGAAATTCGTAGACTAATCGAGCGGATCAAATATCCGGGCGTTCGTCGAGCTTCATTGGAGCGAATCCTTCATAATCATCAGTCTTGCCGAAATTAAAGGCAAAGCGATCCTGTACCGGATATCCAGCATTGTTCAGGCGGCGATTTGTAATAGTCAGTGACGACATGGTTTTAATTCCAGTGTAAAACAGTTGATGTACATGTATTTAGCGATGTGTTTTTCAAAAATCACCCATTTTGCAAATTATTTTTGAAATATTTTTCGCCGGTTGCTTGGTAACGATCCCAGTCCATGATCATGTATTCCAGCCTAGACCGGAAAGACCACAGGAAACCATACTCTGCAAAGTCCTCAGACTTCGCTACAACCATTTGATCGGTCAGCGTATGGATTTCCCCACACACTGAAACCATCGTCGTCATACCGGCTTGTAGACGGTCTACGATCATTTGTTGAAGCCATGTTTCACCTTTGGAACCGTAGTGGTTCGCATAGGCCAGCACAAATTCATCAAACGTCATAGACCACCCCGAATCATTGCCAGTCGTAACGCGGAACTTGCAGGGTATCCAGCATCATGGACAGAGGGGTTACCTCTGGGACTTCGGTTTGAGCCAAAATCGACTTCATGATTGCTGGGCTGAAACCCGTCACCATCGCAGTACCACCGACGCCGAAGCTAACCGGCAGGTTACCGAACGCCGAGTTCATGTTCCAGAAGATGATATCTGGACGTTTGTAGCCAGCGGCTTCATACATCCGGTCAATCATTTCGAACGCCGAGTTGTTTTGGAAACCACGGTCAACCGCGTTGAACTGCATATCCGACCAAAGAATGATCTTGGTTGGCATGTCAGCTACAGGAACCTTGTGTTTCACCGCCGCCGACAGAATCAGCTTGAACGTCGCTTCGAGGTTGGTAGAACCACCCCACGGCGCACCCATGGTCTTGCGAACACGCTCGAACAGGGTTTTGCAGTCCGACAGGTCAACCCAAGTTGGGTTGTTGTGGAACGTGATGAACTGATCCTTGAAAATGCCCTTGGAACGCTCTGCAACGTACATACCCAGCGATACCGCCACATCCATACAGGTCAGACCTTTGGAGGCGTAGTAGCTGCTCATAGAGCCGGACACGTCCACGATGCCAAGCAGGTTCTCTTTCGAGTCTGCGAGGTAATCCGGCAGTGCCTTCCACTGTGCATCGGCAACACCCTGAACACCGCTGTTCAAACCGCGCAGAACGTCGTAAGGGAAGATCGCACCGGCATTGACTTTGGTTTTACCCGTAGCCAGACCATCGATCCACTCTTGGTACGCTTCTGGTGCATTACGCTTGAACGCACGCTGGTAGTTCTTCGACGCCACAGATGGGAGCTTGCTGAAATCGATTTGATTCCATTGCTTCGCACACATCATCTGTTCAACGGTCTTGGACAGCTTGACGATCATTTTGCGGTAGTTGCGTTCGGTCAATTCGAACTGTTTCAGGAAGAACTTGTAGTGCTTCTTACCTTCACGCGGCATCCACTTGGCACACAGACCGTTACCGTCAAGCAGAGCCTGAGCAACGATTTCGGTGATAATGAAGTCCAGCGTTTCGGACAGACCGATCAGTTCCCACAGGTCATCCCAACGACCCACTTCTGGGATTTTGGCGACGATGCGTGCAGCAACGTTGATGTCGGTTTCACGAACCACTTGGTTCATGAGAGAACGGAACGTTTGACGTTCACCGGCACCACCGCGAATGTCGCGAACCCACAACAGTTGACGAACTGCCAAATCGGCATCTTCGTTGTATGCCTTGCGGAACTGCGCCGACAGGTCAAGACCACGGGCCGAACCGATCTTGGCGAACAGATCGACGTTTGCATTGAAGCTGGATTTTTGCGCTGCCATACCGTTGGTGGTACGGGTCATATTGGATTTGCTCATTATGTATTCTCTCACAAGTTCTTTTGATATGTGCATATCCTAGCACGGTTCAATTCTGTTTTAAACATTGGAACAGAATTATTTTCACAAATGTTCAGACAATAAAAAGCCCCGGTAAACCGAGGCTTTGAATTTGGCAGGCTACTACGGACTCGAACCGCAAATGAGGGATTTGGAATCCCTAGTGTTGCCAATTACACCAGTAACCCAGAAACCGGCCCGTTACACATACGAGAATGTCTTTACAGACAGGGCCGGTGTCGAAGCGGGTGGAATCCGAAGATCACGTTTCCTGCTTCTGTACTACTATTTATACACTATGTTCTTCAAAAACTAAACATTTTTGAAATTATTTTCACCACCATTCCCACATGCGTTGTGCTTCGTTCACATGAGGTTCCAAAACGACATCGAAATCACCGGTCTGCAAAGCTTTGCTCAACGCGGCTTTGTGCTGACGCTTCTGGCGAAGGGTATCTTCACGATACCAATCACCCGGACATTTGCTACGCGGTCTGAAATCCATGTGGTAACGACGGATTCTCAGTGCTGCGTACTGTTCGTAGGTGGTTGTATCATTCTCGTCGTCTTTCCAGTACAGATAGGCTACTGGTGGTTTCCGGCTTAGCCAACGAGAACCATGAAACATTTTGTTCTGATGGCAAATCGTACCGATGCTGATGTACTTGACGTAATCACGACTTGGTTTGCCACGGCGAATTGTTCTTGACATTTTCTTCCCTCAATGAGAAGCCCGGTATTGAGCTTCAATGACGTGAAGATTTGTCCCAAATGTATTTGATCATTCTACTACCTTGACTTCAAGTGAACTGAATGTGGCACCGGTCATGCTACCGTCCCGGTAATCGTTGTATTCGTATGATAAATCAAACTTCAACGACACAGACTTTGGATCAACCCCAAGATCAGCCGCGACCAATTTCTTGATGTCATCGACTTTCAGGGTGGCTGTGGTTGTCTTGGTGACAACCGATTGTGATTGTATCAAACTCATTCGTGAGTTTTCCCACAGCGTAAACATTTATTGAAGTAGCGGTAACGAACCGATGGATGATATCCGAACGGGTAGTGTTCTTTAATCACCAGTTTGCAACCGAAGATTTTACACATCAGACTCATTGATGGGCCTTCCCACAACGCAAGCAGTGACGGAAATGGGTATAGACGGTACGACCCGTCACAACCCCGTAATACTTCTGTTCATGGATGAACTTGCAGCCGATGATTTTACATACCAGCGACATTACACAAAACACATCTTACCGGTGCCAAGACCGTTTTCTTTGGAACACTTGTGTTTCTGACGTTTGCCGCAACTACACATGGTGTTGTCATGAGCTTCGCAGATTTCCTGCTCGCACTTTGGACACATCAGGTCATCGATACCATATCGAACACCATGTTCAAAACACATGAACGGTTGTTTCTTCTGTACAACGATTGTTGGTTTCGGTTTCATATCATTCTCACAAAATTGGTGCCCGTAGCGGGATTCGAACCCGCATGATCTTTCGACCGACGCATTTTAAGTGCGCTGCATATACCAACTTCGCCATACGGGCATTTGAATCAGATAAGCAGGGTAAGTTCGCTGTAGCCCTGTTCCTGAACTTCGTTGTAGGTCAACGGATTTGCATCAATCAGGTTTGGCGGTGAATAGATCACTTCCAGCGACTTGTTGTAGTTCGCCATTTCCGCCAGAGACTTGAAATGGATGTTGCCGATGTAGTTACCGGCGCGGGTGTGCATCAGCACTTCATAGACTTGATTCATTTACACTCTCAAAAAGGACGGAGTTAAAGCGTTTGGATGGGAATTCTTGCAGGGTTACATCAGTAGACCAACTACCAACATCGGTGTGGTCGATTGTATAAATTGCGTTCAGTTCCAGAACTTGGCGAGCGGCTGCGTTTTCACTTTCATAGCCGTTATTACCCGGTGCAAAACGTACTTTCGTACCCATCGGGCTATAGATATCCATACTACTCATTACGAATGGTTCAGTTTCTCTTATTAAAAATTGGTGGGCCATGCGAGATTCGAACTCGCGTCTTAACACTTATGAGGTGTACGCACTAGACCGCTGTGCTAAAAGCCCTAGGTGATGTGGTTTGATGGTGTGCTATTACGCCAAAGGGAATCCAGCCTTACCGTTTCCGGGGTGCCTCGCTACTGCCAGCGTTGGGTTCGTCTAACCTGATTGGATGGTTCCGGGCCTTAACCCACAACCACCACACATAGTACGAATGATCCAAAACCTTGCCCACTCTTTAAAGGATGGCTGCTGTTAGGCCAACCTCCCAACAAACCTACATCGGGAACGTCACGTCTGACGTTGGTACATCGGATGGGTTGATGCAATCTCAAGGACTGCATCAATTTCATCATGTTCTAATTCTTCTTCCAGCATTTCGAGCGTCACCAATCCAGTGACAAACCCGGCTGCCAGCGAAGTCAATTCTTCTTTGCTGATCAACTTTCAACCTCTTGGCTACCCCATACCAACGCATGGCGATCCCAGAAATGTTTGGATTGCATGAATTCTTCATCGGTGCGAATCGATTTATCAAACAGTTCCTTTTCGGCAACCTTGCCAATGAAACTGGTCAACAGCTTGAACCGGTTACCAACGCGCTTCATGATCACTGTTACATGACTAGATGGCTGTTGCTTCCGATTCTTGACGAATCGAGTTTTACCGGGACGACCCGGACGCTTCGCGTAGATGATTTCATCATACTGCGTGGTTTCAACACAATCGGTCAGACCGATGATTTCACCCATGTCGAAATCTGCTTTGATCAAAACTTGATCATCCACAACCAGAGTCGGGATGATCTGTTTCAGGAATGGCATAACCGATGCATGCGCTTGCATGTGTTCACGGTCAATGTCAACTACGATTCCATCGGCGGTCTTGATATGCATTTGAAAACCCTGTGTTCTGTTTTAATGACCACAGGGTAATCTATTTACGCTTGCTGCGCAAGACGTTTATGCACACCCTTTCGAGCTTTCAAGGTGTCACGGTCGGCTACGGTCGAACCACACCACGCCTCTGGTTTCAATTTGGGTCTGAACCCAAAAGTGCCAAGAACATAACCAACCGCTTCCTTAACCGCGATGTTCGATTTGTGACGATCATCAGGGTTCAAGTCCAGATGGATTTCAAATGGGCGACCTTGCAGGTGTTCAACGATTTGGTATCCAATGCCAACGGCATTGTACACTTCGTTCATCAGACGACCTTTGATATTTCCATACCATGGTTCGACCGTGATTTCCTTGAAGATTTTCCCACCTTTGTTTCCATCAAAGTGCAAGACAACAACAGTAACGTAAACCACTTTGCCTTTGACTCGTTTGGAATCGGCACCGACATAAACCTTGGTGGTTGCGGACGATTCTTGAATCGACCTGATCACGTCTGGGATGTCCATTGCCTGTACGACTGTGCTAACGTTACTCATTGCTTCACCTTTTTCCTAGATGCTGTTCGGCTTCATTTTGTTGCTCCGATTGATAAATTAGTCGGAACGATCCTTTTATTTCAGTGCCTCACGTTCCAATCGGCACCCGGCCAAAGCCTACTGCCATCGTCAAGTCCGGTGCAGTCGCCGCCTAGGGCGATTTACCCTAAAGATACCCACCCGAGTTGTGCCGCTGCGTACAACGCAACAAAACAACCCGAGAAGAATGGAAATGCTTTGAACATCAGCTTGGATGACAAACCGCCACTGGCGTTGATTACGAGGCTAAAGGTAACCCACAAAACCCCGATAATAAACATTGCAAGCATCATTTGTTCAATTCCTTAGATTTGGGACAGAACAGAATCCAGTTTCTCGAAGAACTCAGGAAGCGTTCCATTGTTGTCTACGACGAAATCCCCGTTTTCAACGGGCAAACCCTGTTCGGTAATGTGGTCGTCGGTCAACCCGGTGTCCCGAAGGATATGGATGACAGAACCGCCACGTTCCCTTACGAATTCGATTTCATGTGTTTGTCTGCAATCGACCATGACAACTGTATCATAGGCTTCTTCGAGACTAAACATTGCTTTCTCAAATTCTTTGAGCCAGATGTTTGTATCAATCTGATTGACACCAATGTCGGTTCCCACGGTCTGCATGATTCTGCGAATCGTCCAACCGTTGTTGTCGTCGATAACCGACCAGTCAATGTCCAGTTCATCCAGACTGTAACCGAAGCCTTCAAAGATGCGTTCAACGGATCCGATGAACTCGGAACGTTCGATATAGATAATGAAACTGTTTCGATCAACACCATAGCCGAACACATCGTCACGACTTAGATAGTCTGCGAATTCTGTTGCAATGGATTCTTTGAAAACGGCTGCAAGTGCGTATGACGTTGAACCGGGGATTTTATCGAGGATGTATTGTGCTGCTGTATCTTTGCCACATCTGGCTTTAGCTGATAATGTGATGATATTCATTGTTGTTTGTAACTCCTATTGAAACAGTATAGCATTCGAATAGGTTTGATTAAACATTGAACTATTCCGTTCATCCTAGCGAAGCTGTATCGAGCGTAGCGAGATACTAGATAGGAACTATTATTGTTTCTAATTTCCTTTAAAAGCTTTTAAACATTTCTAATTAGTAGCTCACTTCGTTCGCTACAGAGCTTCGCTCTATTTCTTTTTGAGTTTTTGTAGTTCTTTAGAAGCTGTTTAGAAGTTTTTAAAAGGTTCAGACGGAACTCTCCTATCCACGGAGAATTCATGAAATTGATTTTGATAAATCTGTTCTGTTGAAATACACTAGACGCACCATAAATGGCGGGCGAGGGTCATACTGTTCGCACTTTAAACGTCTGCTCTTTGGCGGGAGATAATATGTAGCCAGTGTATCGACCGTTCATATATCTTGGTGTTGGCTCTTGTTCTTTCCAGTTGCACCATCCTGTCAATTTTTGGTTTGCATTTCCTAGAGTGCCGATAGTGGTTGCTGGATCACTCGGTTTGACTAACCTTTGACCCGCGAATGCAACAGTATCGGATGACCTTGACACCACTCTGTTAGATGATGATTCAGTCATTCGGTTTGTAATTTGGTTTATTTAGCTGATACGGCAACGGGGCCGAAGCCCCGTGTCGTCCACCGGTTAGGTGGGGTAATAGAATTTATCAATCAATGTAGCACGGTTCGCTGGCCGGTTAAACATTGCATCAAACCGTCACACCAGCGTCAATCTCAAGGTCGTACACATCGTAGGCAAACGTCACGTCACATGACAGAACGTTTGGATCACTCGACGTGGAATCGAACTCAATCCCGCCAAGCCTCACAGGGAACAGTCTACGGAACGTAAACACCTTACCCATGCTGCTGTGGTTGTTGGTCGTGATGTGGATCGCAGCGGTGCTTTCAGCTTGCCCGTACAGGCTTGTAGGCTGATGCTTGTATGCATCAACCAGTTCCTTGAGCCACACGTAGATTTCCTGCCATGCTTCGATGTTTTCATCCATCAGGAACCGAACGGTCAATCGTTCGAATACCAAAGCAGTACCCGCCAGTTCGAACGACGCCACTTTTGGTGATGACGTTGCCTTGGCTGTTGTTATACTTATGTCAGGTAGAGTGAAATTTTGCACGTTCCAGTTAAAAATCCGATGACCGGTCTTGTGCAGCACGAATTTGTGGTTCGTGCCGGACATTGTGTTCTGGATCAGATTAGGGCGTTCTTCGATCACCTTATTCCCCTAGATACCCGGATTTCCTTACCCCAGCCGCTGGATCAGCCGACAATGGTTGTGGAACTACGGTTTGGTTATTGTTGTTGACTTGCGAGTTTTGTTGGATTGCCGCTTGACGCAATGCACGCTTAGCTTCCAGTTCGGCTCTGGCGTCTTCCAGTCCCTGAGAAGCCGGGATCAGGTCTTGCCCCGGCAGCGCCGGTTGAGCTTGGTCTAGATGCCAGTTCTGCATCAACTTCGCCATTTCTTCCGATGACTTGGCACCAATTGACGTATTGAACAGACCGCCAGTAACCCCACGGTTTGCAAATACATCTGCGTCCATTCCGGGTAATGTGTGGTTCTCTTTAACATACTGTTCGGTTTTAGGGTCAAGTTGTGGGATACCCGACTGTGCAGCCAAGTCCTGTGCGTAGTTGACCCACTTCATATCATCGCGGTTTTTAACTCTGGCCTTGGCATCTTCGTTACCCATCGACGCTAGAACGTCATCGACCATTTCAAACATCTTGGTCATGATGTTTTCAAAGATCGGGTTACCATCAAGCCACTTGTACAGAGCTTCCCCGATTTCTTTACCGATCAGATACGCGGCTGCCCCACCGGCTGCAACCGCCGCAACTCCACCAGCACCGCCTAACATCGCACCCATCCCGCCAATCCCACCAACAACACTTGCGATTACACCAAGGATGCTAATCAATTGAGATTCTTCTTGGGTTTCGTATTGTTTCTTTTGTAGTTTTAATTGCTGGGTTTCAAGATCGATTTCTTTCAATCTATCTTTAGCCGCTTGACGCAACATGGTTTCGATTCGAGTAGATGAACCATAGGTTTTGTAAGCATATGTGCGCAGCAAATCGATATCTTTTGACATTGGCTCCATCTGCGTCTCCATGGTTTCAATCTTCGCCGCAATTTCTTGCGAGAAGAATTCGATACCATGTAGATATTCCATTGCTTTAGGCCCGATCACATCCACGTTACGACCACCAACTGTACGTCCACGGCCCATGTTGGCACCGATCTTTTCTACAGTCGCGGCAGTTTCTTGAGTAAAGAACTCAATTGCATGCAAGTATTCCAATGTTTGTGAATCGGTTACTTTGGATGGGCCATTGTCAGCCAGACGTTCTACAACGTCATGAATTTTTACAGCGATTTCTTCAAACGTCTGAATCGCCGGGGTCAGTGAGATTGCCGCCGCTTCCAGTTTGGCCGCTGCGTCAGAAAGTTTCAGTACAGCGGCGTTAGATGCCCCTGAACCACCAGTACCGCCAGTTCCACGGGTTTTAGTCTGTGGGTTGGCCGCGTTGATTTCTTCCTGTTCTTTCTTCTTGCGTGCGGTTTCGTACTGTTCCATCAGCTTGATTTCAACTTTACGTTGTCTAGCAAGTTCTTTCTGATAGTTCTTTTTGTCTTTCAGCGTCTGTGCCGCTTCCTGACCGATTGCACGAAAGATCGCACCGGCAATCGGGATACCCCCAATAGCCCCGCCAAGACCGCCCATAACAGCGCCCCCGGCACGTCGAGCGACACGCCCGGTGAATCCACCGGGTTTCTTCTGCATCGCCTTACGGTTGGCCTTGGAATCGCGGATAATAAACTTATCAGCTTTCGTCGCCAGCTTGTTTGATAGAGTTCTGTGTTTCTCGCCTTTCTTGAATTCTTCCAAGAGTTTTTGATTTGGCTCACGAATTCGATTCGCCAAATCCTCTAGGAAGTCAAAGTCTGATGTATTACTGGGCATTTCTTCTATCCTGCTTCTGCTTTTCTTCCTGCAACCAGTTCATCAGCAACGCCAGTTCAATCTTGCGTTCCCATGGGTACATGAATTCAAGTTCAGTAATTGAATAATTGTGGTATTTGTGCAGACCGAAATTTGTCTTCATGTAGTTTGCAAGTGTTTCATCGGCCTGCGTGATTAGAAAAAATCTTCAAGCCCTCGAAGTTTCAATTCGGCTTCATTGCCACAGGTCTTGCATTTGAACTGCACATCGGCTGTAACGGTTGGAGCTTCGTTGAAAAACTCGGTGATTTTCTCAAACACCGGCCCCGGCATGTATTCCAAGAACTCAACTGCGTCCAATGCGTCAAAGTCTTCACCGAATGCCATCATTGACCCATCTTTCTTGTAGATGGTTTTCAAGCAATTGCCGTAGGTCAAGAACGCATTGTCAAGGTTATCGCTTGCTACAGAAGATGTAATAGTGGTCATCTGCTCGAACGATGGGTACTTGAAAATGATTTTATCAATGGTGTCACTATTGACTTCGATGATACCGGATTTGATTTCGCTGGTTGGAATCTTAGCGGTTGACAAATCGATACGAACTTTGTTGATTTCGTTACACTTGATATGATCGCCATGTTCATCAACAGCCGGAAGACCCACTTCATCCAACTTATCAGCACGGCACTGATAGTGCGCGGTGGTTTGTTTGGATGCGGTGGAGTTGATGAACAGTTGAACAAACATGTATTCAACGTCAAAACTCGGTAGTTTAGATACGTCAAGGTCTTCCAGTACACAGTTTTGAATCAACTGCGTAACCGCACCCACGATGGCATCTGTTGCATTGCTATCCGATTCTTTAGCCATCAGCAATAGTTTTTGTTCCTTCACCAAGAAAGATCGTACTTTGACCATCTTTCCGGTGCTTGGAATCAAACATTTAAACGTTGGTGCGGAGCTAACCGCCAAATCTTGTAACTTACCCATTATATAATCTCATTAGTTGCGTGCAGTCGAAACAAGGCGTTTGCCAACTTCGTACCAATGTCTTGCCTGATCGAATACGTTATCGCCTTCGTCGGTCGATTCTTTGGTTGCAATGCGTTTGTATTTGAATGTAACGTCAAATGTTGCTAGTTCGTTGTTTACGTCGTAACCCAAATTCAATTCGGATACACGGATTGGAAATGCTTGTGCAATTTCGGTCACACTGGATACATTACCTTGACGGTCGTAATACTTGACCACGATGTTTGCGATGTAATTGTCATAAAACCCGAACTTGTTGTTGTCCGAATTGTTGGCAATGTTCATCCAATCCAAGAAGAACTGACGCTCTTTCTGGGATGGGGTCATGATAAACGTAATCGAAAACGGTTCGAATTCGCTACCGGTTACCATGCTGTGAACAACTTGGTCTTGGTGTGTATCAGTGGTTGTCAGTGTACGACCCGGTACGGCGACGTTCTTAACGTACATGCCCAAGTCGTATGGATACTGTAGGTATTTATCAAGCATATCCCCAAGCCCTACGGCTCGGAGAATTTGCGGGGAAAAGAACCCGGTTAAATGTCGAACCGGTTCGACGCGGGACAAAACTTCTTTTGTCACTGCGTCTGTAACCGATCTGAATAGGTTTGATCCAAATAGGCCACCGGATGACTTGTTGTTGCCACCGGAACCGCCTGTATTGATACCGATCTTTTGTGGGAATTCGACCTTGAACAAGTTTGTTCGTCCAAGGTCTTCTTTCAACACAGCCGCACGGAACTTGTCGATGTCGATTGTCATTAGTGTGTTTTTCCATCTGCCCAGACTTTACGTGCAGAGTAACGCTTGCCGCTTTTGTCGAGGAATTGTTGTGTTGGTAGGTAAACAGTGTTTGCCCATTGGGTTGGACTGATTTCGATCATCTTGCCCTTTACACGGGATCGGATATAAAGCTTGATCATCTTATCCGCACCCGGATATTTTTTTACTGCCGCCCAATTGATCTTGAACTTGGCTCTGGGGCCGATGGTCTTTTGATTCAATAGACGTGGATTTGCGGCTAGAAGTTTCTCCAAGAAGGCTTGGCGAAGCTTAGGTGCGACGTAGTGAAGGTTCAGACCCAGTTGATATTCAGCGTTCACGTCCAGCATGATCACCAGCGGGAATTTATCCCAGTATTTCAACTTGTCTTTGTACTTGGCATCGTACACATAGGTGTACATCTTGCCGACTTCCGGTTTCGCGCCTACTTTGGCTAGTGGAATATTCCGCACCGTAGCTTCGAACCACTTAACGCTTTTGTTGTTCTTCGCAGCGTTTGGCAAGGGTGCCATGGCGGTCATCTGGGAACGGAACTGTTCGACCAACGTTGGTTCTTTACGAACCCTTTGCTTAACGGGCATGGATTATTCCATATTTGACTAATGCTTTTTCGGTCAAGACTTTGAATATCCAACCGCGTTCTTTTGCAAATGCATCAGCGGTAATCCATTTGGCTCTGTTCTTATCATAAGTGAAACAGGCTTCTAGATGTCTGGCTTTACTTGCCGGGGTAATTCGTTTTGGGGGTTTGGGAATCTGCGTTTCTTCAAACGGCTTAACTTCCCAAAGGTATGTGATACCGTTTTCCAATTCGACATAAAAGTCCATGAAGTAACGGTGCATTCTTTGGTCGTTAGGGTCGCGGTATGGAATAACGATTTCTTCCGAACTCCATTTCTTAACGGCGGGTGTGTAGTCACACCATTTCATTACGGCCAATTCCCAAGAACTTCGGTATGTGATTTTCTCAGCATTTCCTTTGTACTTGTGTTTATTGTGAGGCACGTAACCACCTCTATATGTTCCTGCCATATATCAACCTCATAAATACATCATATCACTTATTTACTAAGGTATTTATCCATGTTCGAGTTTGACAAATTAACGGCAGACATTTCAGGTAAGACATCTAGCTTCGTTAAGTCGGCTGTGGGTGACATTACCGGTGGTCTGAACTCACTTAACAAGAAGTGGAACCCCTACGCTGGCAGCGGTGGTGGGGGTGGCGGCCTATCTAGAGGTATCTGGAAGTATCCGGTGACCCTAGAAGGCTTCGGTGACAACCACAGTTCGCGTTTGGTATTCACAGCAACAACCGTAATTACCGGCGATGAACCGGATGCTGGTAAATCAAAAGCTTTCGGTAACTACAAACGCCTGCGATTCAGCGACATTGGGTCGGTGTTCATGTACATGCCAAAGATGCAACAGTCATACACCCAGAACTATTCGGATGATGGCCGTGGCCTGATCTGGCAGATGTACAACGCCTTCCAATCGGCTGGTGGTGTCGATAACTTCGGTGATGCCGGGGCTGCTGCGTTGAAAGTGGGTATTGCACAGGGTATTAACACCGTTGCACCCGGCATGACCCGTGACTTTTCCCAGACGGTAAAAAACCAATACATGTCGTCACACTTCACCGGTACGCAACTGCGTAAACAGAAGTTTGACTTCGAATTGCGTCCACGTAACGAGGAAGAATTGTTTCAAGTTGCCGGACTAATTCAGTTCTTCAAAGCTAACTCTGCGTCCAGCTTGGGTGCCAGCGGTACTATGAGTACCCCAGCCAGATGGATTATCGAGGAAGTGTGTAAGAACACAGCCGGTCGTCATATCGCACCGTTTAGATTCGGCCCTGCCTACTTGGCGGATGTCCAAATTGACAAGACCCCGGACGGTTCATGGAGAACGTTTGAATCCGGCGACCCTATTGCAATCAACCTGACTCTAGAGTTTATGGAAATCACCATCATTACTAGAGAAGATATCGAGAACCTTGGCCTATGATTCTGAACAAATTCCCTGCGATTGATTATGACGGCTACAAAATCCCAAATCTGATGATTGATTTGGGATTGACCTACGATCTAATCAAATCCCAGTTCACACATCGCAGCTATACCATCGTCGGTGCCCCACGCCCTGAACAGCTATCTACCGGCATTTACAACACCCCCGACTATGAATGGGTGTTGATGCTGATAAACGGTTGTATCGATCCGTGGTACGGCTGGTTGAAAGAAGATGACGTGGTGCGTGCGTATGCAGACAAGAAATATGCAAGCTTCGGCGGGGCCAACGGTGTACATCACTACTATGACCCGATCACCGAGGATGAATATTTCAATGTCTCCAAACCTGATCCGTTGGTTGATGAGTGGTACAACACCCTCGACACCGACAAAGTGGCCTTGCAGTTTGAAGGTGTATTGATTCCAATTACAAACGTTGAATTCGAAATCAACGAGAATGAGAAACTTCGTAAGATCATGATCATTCCACCAGAAGAAATCGGTGCGTTTGTAGAAACATTTGAGCGAGTACAGAATGGGCGTAGCTAATTCGATTACAACCCCATCGAACAGCCACATCATTAACTATTGCACGTTGATTAACTACAAGAATCAGAAGTTTGATATAACGCAAGTTATGCAGAAGATGATTATCTATGAAGATTTGATTGACCGTGGATACCAGCATGGAACTATTTCTATGCTGGACGACAACGCCTTGCATTTGAACTTACCAATCGTCGGTGAAGAATGGTTGGAAGTTTCATTCAAGACCCGTCTTGATGGTGGTTTCGTAGGGAAAGATGAATTCGTTAAGAAGTACAAGATTACTTCGATCAACGATTTGTCCAAGCAGAAAGATAACAACAACCAAGTATTGGTTCTGAACTTCGTATCCGAAGGCTACTGGCTTTCCGAAACACATCTGTTCTCCAAATCATATGCACAGACACTGACATCTGATCTGGTAACGGATTTGATGGAACAGGGCTTGGGATTGAAGATCGATGTTGAACCAACACTGTATCCACGCGACTGGGTTATCCCAAATATCCAAGCGTTCGATTTCATTATGCGTTTAACCAATGAATCGACCAGTAAAGATAACCTTTCATCGGATTATCGTTTCTACGAAAATATCGACGGTTTCCATTTCAAATCCCTGTACACCTTGGCACAAGCCGATTTCAAACAGCGATTGAACGCCAACGTCGATAACGTCACCGATTACGACCGACTGAAAGCGGATGAACATAAAAAAGATGTCCACTTTGATATAGAGCGTCAGGCACGCGGTGGGCTACAGGTAACTATCGATGAACTTGATACAATCCAGAAACGAACCATCCGTTCGCAATTGGATTATTCCGGGTATCGAACCGCATTCAAAGGGATGAACCCAGCCCCGTTGTACTTGGGCGAACTGGATTACCCAACCGATATGTATTACCGGATCAGTTCCGGTAACCAAGCGTATCAAGCCAACCGTGAAACCGACATCAACCAACGTGTTAAGCGTGTGATGAACAGAGCTTTGATGGCTGCAACACAATGCACCGTTAAGATTCCCGGCAACATTGACTTGAAACTGGGTGACACGGTTTATTTCGATTTCAATTTCAATGGAACTATCGACCAAACCACATCCGGCAAGTATCTGATATGCAAGATCAAACACGAAATTGCGCAGAATGATTACTTCATGACTGTGAACATCCGCAAGGATTCCAATATTCAAGGTGAGAAAGTTGAAAGCTGATAATAATTTTGAGTTGTTCTGGTTCTTCGGGAAAGTCGAAGACCGGAACGATCCGATGGAGCTTGGTCGTCTGCGCGTTCGTGTGTATGGCGTCCATACCCCGGATAAAGTGAAAGACCAGTTCAAAGGTATCCCAACCAACGAACTATTGTGGTCGCAGCCGGTTAACGGCATCACATCTGCTGCAATGAACGGTATTGGTGAGTCACCAAGCGGCTGTGTTGAGGGTACGATGGTTTTCGGGTTCTTCCTTGACGGACGCCACGCCCAAGACCCATTCATCCTAGGAACGCTTGCAGGGGTTCCCGTGGACGGTGCTAATCCATCCCAAGGGTTCAACGACCCGAAGGGTGTGTACCCAAAATACCTGAACGAATCCGACGTTAGCCGTTTGGCTCGAACTGCGTACATGAGCCACCCCGGCCTAGCAAACAAATACAACACCATGATCAAAGACATCCCATCGGGTGCTGATCAGGTTGCAACTACCGGTGTTAAAGGAAGTGCCGACACCCCCGGTACAAAGTGGAGTGAACCGGCCCCGGCTGCCGCACCACGTTACCCATATAACCATGTTCGCGAAACAGAATCTGGACACGTTGAAGAATACGACGACTCTCCGGGTGCTGAACGTATGCATTGGATGCACGGGCCGTCAGGAACTTATGAAGAATGGCGACCAGACGGTTCAGTTTCTGCAAAGACCAACGGTGATGAAACTTATCTGATCGTCGGTGACCAGAAAATCATGGTTGGTGGTAACCAACAAATTACCATCGTCGGTAATGCCAAGATTCTGGTTCAGGGCAACTTGAACGAACAAGTCAACGGTAATGTTCAACGCTTTGTAAAAGGTAACGTATCGGAAAAGATCGAGGGTAATTTCTCCCGCGATGTTCTGGGTGAAAGTTTCATCAACGTTCAAGGCAACGTGGTTCAACGTGACGGTTCAAACAGAACCGAATTCACTGCGATAAACAAGACTAGCACCGTAGGTGCAAACAACTCGGAAACCATCAACGGTAAGAACTCGGTTTCATGCTTGGGTGATTGGACGGTAACCGCCGCAACCAAATACACGCACATTACCGGTGGCAACCACGCACAACTGATCAGCGGCAACTACAGCATCAACGTAGCTTCGGCATACGGTTTGGCTACCGCCCAATTCAGTGTTGGTGTTTCCGGCTCTGCGACGATTGATGCAACTGGCCCAGCAACCATTATGGGTTCAAGGGTTGATCTTAACTAAGGTGAAATATGACCGATTTACCAGAATTGCCTAATTGGCAGGATATGGAATCGGCGTGTCCCGGTCTGGGGGAATTGGTCGATAAGGTCACTTCCGCCGCTGGTCGGGCCGTTGATGCCATTGTAAGTACGATTACAGACAGCCCTACATCCGGCACCGCTGCCGGTATTGCGGCAAAAATCAGTTCTGCGGTTTCTCAGGTAAAAGCCGAAGCCGAAGAATTGATGGAACAGGCGAAAGGTGCAGTTGCTGAAATTGAACAGACGTTGCAAGACTTTGCCATGGAAGTTCAGGGGCATATCGAAGAACTCCAAGCACAAATTGATCAATGGATGATCGAACTTGAAACGGCGGTTGGTGAAATCCGCGATCAGTTACTAGCCCAAATCGCAGAAGCCGAAGGGTTCATATCCGATAAAATCGAAGAACTTCGTGCGGTACTTCCAGCGTGGTTGAATAAATCACCACAGGAACTGCTAGACGATGTAATCAACGGTATCTGTGACCCGGAAGTAAGCGAGCTAGGGAAGCCTACAGAGGGTACAGCGAAGAAATTTGTACCATCGGAAGCCCCAGCGGTTAACCCGGCTGGAACAGAAGTAGAGGTCTTTGTACCGCCTGCTAAACCACCGTTGCAAACCAACCCAATTGTTATTGATCCGGAAACAGGTGTGACACCCTAATGACTAACGTAACCCGCGTAGGTGATACCTGCGTACCCGGCCCAAGTGGTGGTATTCCAACCAATGCCGCTACCGGCTCGCCAAACGTGTTTGCAAACGATCTACCGGTTCACCGGGTGGATGATTCGTGGGTATTGCCAAACGCAAACCACAAAACTATCACCGGCTCGCCAGACGTTTTTATCAATGGTAAGCAAGTGGCTAGGGTATTCGATCAAACCAACACGGGTGCCATTATCAACGTTGGGTCACCCAATGTCTACGCCAATGAATCATTCATGACCGTAGCCGGGGTAATAATTCCATCAAACCAGAACTCATTCAAGAATGCCGAACCGCTGATTGAAAGTGTAGGGCATTCTGGTATCGACGATGAATTTGAAGTAAACGATGGAACCAATATGTACCCACCATTACCTCAAACCACTCCACCGGCACCAATCCCGCCGAAAGAGATTGAACATGATGACGACGAACGACCAGCCGAACCACCGGCCCCTCCTGTATCTGATTGCTCGCTGATTACCTTGCCGATCAACTATGACTTCCAACTAAGCCCGAACTTCAAACTTCGCAACTTCTCAATCAATTGTATCTTTCCTCATACGATCAAAGCACAGAACGGACTAACCGAATCTGAAATCGTGTGTAACTTGAAAGCATTGGCTGAAAACGTTGTGGAGCCAATGCGTGCGCAGTTCGGTAGCTTCCGTATCAACTCTGGGTTTAGAACCAGACAGAACGGTAGAAGTCAACATGAGAAAGGTCAGGCTTGTGACATCCAGTTCCCGAGCATGAGCTACAACCAAATGTTTGCGGTTGCTCAATGGGTCAAAGAGAACATCAATTACGATCAACTTCTATGGGAACACGGTAATAGACCGTGGATTCATGTTTCATTCAACCGTGCGGGCAATCGTTCTAAGAGTGCATCTAACGCTGTAATGACCATGTATCAGAACCATTATTCACCGGGTTTGAAAAAAATCGCCGGATATAGTTGATAAATAAGACAACAGAGGAACCATGATGACTACCGCCATCTATTCAGACATTAGAAAAAACATGTTGATGGATTCGCTGACATCCGATGTATCGGCTGCCGTGAATGATCAAGCTATCAAAGATTCGGTAATGAACCTAGTCATGACCACAAGAGGCGAGCGTTTGTATCAACCTGCAATCGGCGGCAACATTTCAACGTTGCTGTTCGAACTAATGTCGGAAGATACAACGTATTTGTTGCAGCGTGCGATTCAGGAAGTAATTACGAACTGGGAGCCAAGGGCAATTCTAGACATAGTTGAAGTTCTACCGGATTACGATAACAACAAATATACAATTACGATCCGATTCTACACTAAATATAACCTTGAGGTTTCACAATCCGTGAATCTGAACCTCGCATCTAAGGCACAGGCTACATGATCAACAAAGACTTTTCCGCTCTAACGTTCCAAGACGTTAAAGCCCGCATCATTGACCACTTCTCAAACAGTGATGCATTCAAGGATTACAATTTCGTTGGGTCGCGACTGAACACATTGATCGACGGTCTGGCCTATGCGGCATTGTATCAAGGTACATTTGCTAACGCTGCACTGTTTGAAAGCTTCCTGCAATCGGCCCGTACACGCGGTGCTGTGGTTCTGGCGGCACAGAACTTGGGTTACATCCCGGCTTCTATGCGTGGTGCAAGCGTGAACCTTCCGATTACCATGACCTACAACCAACCGGGTAACAAACCACTGTCTGTTAAAATCCCGTTCGGTTTCAAGTTCTTCGGTACTATCGGGGATTCGAAATATGAATTCGTAACATTCAAAGAGAACATCCTGACCAAAAACAGCGCCGGTACTTACGTCGGTGTGATTAGTCCGGTTCAGGGTAAGATTGTTAGACAACAATACACATGGTCAAGCGCCCTACGCATTTTCATTCGCGATGAAACAATTGACCGTAGATACATTCGTGTTCTTGTAAATGGAACCGAATATACCAAAGCTGGTAACGCGGCCCGTGTATCCTCGGCTGATACGGTTTACTACTTCCGTGAAACCCTTGAAGGCTACACCGAAATCTATTTTGGTGCCGGTACTCTGGAAGAAATTGACGGTCAACCGGATTTGGAATCGTATGTTGGTGGTTTGAAACCATCTGTAGGACAACCAGTCGTAATTGAATACCTTTCTGTGAAAGGTGCAGCCGCGAACGGTGTTAGTACATTCAAGTCGGTAGACTCGGTGCCGAACTTCAACGTGACCATTGCATTACCTGCTGACGAACAGTCTAGCGGTGGTGGTGACAAAGAAGACATCGAACGTATCCGTGCAGTAGCCCCGAAGGTTTTCGAGTCTCAGGGACGCTGTGTGACCGCACAGGACTATGAAGCATTCGTGCTTAAAGAGTTTGGATCAATCGTTGACGCTATTCGTTGCTGGGGTGATAACACCAAGCCGGGATATGCATTCATCGCGATCAAGCCGGTTGGTGCGTTGTCGATGAACAAAGCACAGAAAGATGCGATTGAAGAATATCTGAAACAGTACAATATCGTGACCATTAGTCCGAAAGTTGTTACCCCAGATTATCTGTTCATCGAACACACTGTTGAATGTGACTACAAAGTTACCGAACTAAACGTATCCGAAGATGAATTGTACAATAGTGTCTTGGCTCAAATTGCCCAATACTACAACGACAATATCACGGCGTTTTCTTCGAGCTTCCACGTTTCGAAACTGTTGGCTTACATCGACAATACAAACCCTGCAATCCTTGGGTCTGCGTGCGGTATTCGCATGGTCAAGGAACAAGAAGACAACTACCTGACCCCAGCGGCTGGTATTGACTTCCTGAACACTATACAAACCCGTAATTTTGTTAGTTCGGACATTGGATTTAAAAAGAATCCAGCCGATATCTACAACGTCCAATTGCGTGGTACTGATTCCGGTAAGCTGGTAATCGGCCCATTCAAGCCCGGTGCAATTTCGGTTGCTGCATATAACCCAACTGATTTTGATCGTGTTGGTACAGCACCAAACAACTTGTACTATGACGTTGGAACAATCGACTATGTAACCGGTAACATCTATTACAACCTAGCTGCGTTAGGTGAGATTCGAGATAATTTCAGCGTGTCGGTATTGCGTCTATACGCGAACCCATCTGAAACCGATATCTACACTAAGAACGGCTCTTTGATTGTGTATGAACCACTTCTAAGACCGTCCTACATCGCTTTGACGATTAATCCGATTCTGTAATGGTATACAAATGGCACAATCACCCGCAGTAGAACAGATTCGTATCAAAAATGTCGCCGGTACTTACATTCTAATTGAATGGGATGACCTAGGCGGCATTTTCACCTACGAAATTCAGAAGTCAGCCAACGGGGGTTCTTACATTCTCGCTGACTTCTCAGCAACACCGGGATTCTTCGATCAGCACGCAACCCCGAATACAACCTATATCTACCGTGTGCGTGCCGTTTCGTCTGATTATTCACCTAGTGAATGGACATACTCCGATGAATTCGAAACATACCCGAATAACTCGTATGTCGTTGCTGCGCAAAGTTCTGTAAACATTTATAAGAGCTTCATTGATCGTAAACTGGTGAATGCGGAAGATTTTATCAACTTCAACCGCGATCAGGTTGAAGGCGTGCTGATTCGTGAAGGCTATGACTTCAACAACGCACATACCAACGTTTCGGACTTGGACTCATACCGACTGTTTGAAGATGAATCACTGAAAATCTACGGTGATACATCTGCTGCATGTGGTGACCGTAAGAATCTGATGCCGGTAACCTTCAATGATTACCTGTTCATGTTTGAACGGTTCCAGTCGGTTGTTAGATATTCGACCAACAAAGCACAGTCTTGGCTTTCCCATAAGGGCATTCCTAACCGTGTTGGTAGCCCGGTGGGTAACCAAGTGGCCGCAAGTTCCGAAACCGCCCTTTATATCATTGGGTATGACGGGATTTACGCCCTGACATTCAACGTGGATACCCGCTGGTCGTCTAATGACAAATTCAGTTCTGTTGATAAAACATTCCAGCTTGGTAACGTCGGTGAATTTAGATTCACTCGATTGATCGATCTTCCATCCGGCGTTGCCCAAGGTAGTGTCGAAGCAATTGCAATATCGGAAGACTACGCAAGTCTGTATATTGCGGCTGCCGATACAATCTATTCGCTGAACTTGGTATCCGCCGATCTTGACTCATTGGGTAATCGTCAATGGCGTTCGGAAACAATCCGAATCGTTGGTGACAGTGTATCTAAGGTCAAAAACCTGATCGGGTTCGGTGGTAACATCTACGCATATACCTTTACATTGAACGATTTCGTTTCAATCAACTCAGGTATTATTGTTGTTGATGAAGCATCATTGATTGATAACTTCGAAACATTCAAATCGGGTATTTACAAAATCCCTAACGATTTGAGTTCGGTGACCAGAGTATATGGTAATCTTGCAGAAGAAAGAATGCTGCTTAACCCAGCGGTTTCGAACCTGTCTAGAACACCAGATTACCTGTGCATCGACACCTACAACAAACCGTACACTATTATCGATAGCCCTACGGAAGTTGATGGTGCGACACCGGGTTACGACGACACAGAAGTTGACCCGGAACGTGTTGATCATGCTGTTAAGTATGAAATTGATCCGATCATCACCACACAAGTTCGTCAGTTCCGCCAACCGATTAAATCGTATGACGGTGTTACTTGGTTTGCCCAAGAAGAAAACTATCACTACGAAAGCCAGTACAACTGGTACACCGGGGATCGTATCTGGGTTAACTACAAGCAGAAGCTTTGTATCATTGAACGTCGGAAGGATTTTGAATACATCTTCAAGAACACCTCCGAAGTATCGGATAACGGGAAGTTTACTTTCTATGCGGATAGTTTCAGTATTACTGACTACCCCGGTTATACAATCGGTATGGCGTTTTACCGCAAAGATACCGGTGACCTGATTGGATTCTACAACTTAGGCTACCGTACACGCGATAGAGCAACGTTCGTATGGATTCCTGAACGTGTGGTCTTGACTGCCATTTTGGCGTCAAACGAGATTGATGTAATTGAACCAGAGCCGTTGCCAGACAGTGAGTCGGATATCACCCCGCCACTGGAGCCAATGGTGTACCAGTTCCTACCGTCGCACTTCATTCAAAACGAACCGCTGTATGTGGAATTCGTGAATGAATACTTGAAGTTCCTTTCAAGTGACAATACATCGGACTACGGCCAGTTGTACAACCTGTTGCGCAACCATGACGTGAATGAAACAGCCTACATGGAAATGTTCCATAACGACATGTCAAAGCGTAACGTGTATCTGGAAAAGGATAAGTGGACTGAACTGTTGAAGTTCAGCAACAACCGCGCATTCGACATCTACTCTATCAAGGGTATCAAAGAAGCGTACACTTTCCTGTTCAAGTTCCTGTATAACGAGGATGTGATTCTTTCAACTGAAAGTGATTCGAAGTATGAATTTGACATTATTATTGATTCGTCAACCTTGACATCAGACTTGGTTGGTAACCGAATCGTAACGGCAAGTCGTTCTGGTCAAGCTGATGTGGTGTATTTTGAGCGTTATTTCGATTCGACCGGTAAAGCGTACTGGCAAGTGACTCTAAATAACATTATAGGTGAATTCGTAATTGGCGATGTTTTAACATCCGATGTTGCACCGGGCTTTACAGGAACTGTGTTCCGTGGGGTAACCGGTAAAGAAAAACCACTGAACAATGAAGATTACTTGCAACGTGGGCCAACATATTACGCGATTTCTGTACAATCTGGACTTCAAGTTTCGAAGTACAAGGATGACGTAATGAGGTTCGTACACCCAGTTGGATTTGGATTCGTCGGTATCATGCTGATTTCCATGTTCATCAACTCCGGTGTTTCCGCTTCGCACAAAGAAACAATCATCGAACTGCTACAGACATTGAAATGGGACATGGGTTTACCAAACGTTTATCCAGATGAAATCCCAGATTTGAATGCAGATGGTTCATACAAAACAAACCAGTACGGTGTTATCCAGTACAAGCCACACCCACTTGCAGGCCAGCCATTCCCGTTGACACCAACGTACATGTCTGAAAACCCAACTTTGGTTGATGGTCAAAATGCTAACCAACGCCGTAAAGATTCGTATCTGTTCGATAGCTCGAACATGCGATTCATCGAAACCAGAAAACTTGTAAATGGTCGTCTAAAAGATGGTCTGAGTCAGAGGAAAGATTCTTAATGGCAGTTATCTACAGAGGCATTGTTACCCCCAAGTTCCGTACCAAAGCAATGCTTAACTTCATTGACGGGATCGGGGATACGGCTGACGCTAACACTTACTACATGGGATTCGGGAGGAAGACCCCATGGTCTTCCTACGAAACCAGTTCATATTTCAAACCACCATATCCGATCACCGATAATACCGGTGAAGCGGCATTGTGGGATGACATGTTAGGTTTGATCAAAATCGGGAAGTCTTCTTGGGTTCCGGTTATCCCACGCAAGGATTGGAGTAATCCGAAACTTGGTGTTGATGGTCGAATCTTCCAAGTCAACGACGTTGTTATTGTGAACTCACTGACCGGTGTTAACGAATTCGATACGTCGGATGCTGGGTACATGGTTTATCGCTGTGTGCAAATCCCAGATACCGGGGTGTGTAACATTTCATCGATTGAGTCGAAGAATGATTGTATCAAAGCCGGTGGTGTTTGGACTCCAATCGCTACACCCGGTGAATACGCCAACATTCCGAAAGGCAAACAATCGGCAATCAATACCCAAGATGGTTATTTGTGGGACTACCTGTACACAATTCCACCAGATGAAGTTATCAACTCGACGAACGCGGATTACATTGTAGTCCCTACGCCAGAACAGATTGAAAGCGATCCGGCGAAGTGGGGTTTGGCAAACGTCAACCCATCTAACCAAATCAGTCGATTGATCTACGACGTGGCCTGTAGCTCTCTAATGGGCTATGTACGTTTAACCGACAAAGACTTCACCGATACAAACAGACCGGGTAACACCGGGTATCGTCAGTTGGCAATCATTGTGAACCCGCTGGAAGCGAAAGCTAACCCCGGCCAACCCGATGTTAAGGCAACTGATTACACCTACTACCCGAAAGATATTTTGGTTGAGTCTGGTGAAATTCTGTACATGGAAAACCGCCCACCGATCTATCGTTCAAGCGATCAGACCGAACTTATCAGAATTATTTTGAGCTTCTAATAATGAGTAAAGACTTAATTAACACAGGGGTTGCCGGTGATTCTACTACCGGCGACAACCTTTTTACCGGTGGCAACAAAGTCAACCAGATGTTCGAGGAAATCTATAATGCGTTCGGCAAACAAGGTGCGAACCCACAGATTATCCATGCATCGGGTTATTGGCAGACGCCATCAAGATCATCATACACATTCCCTATTGCCGCTGGTTCGCAAATAAGCGCTGACACCCGTAACGGTTCGTTGGTCGTTAAACTGCCAAACGGTAAAGTTGGTGAAATGGTTCGTATCCGTGATATCTACGGTTCATGGACTAACTCCCCGATTACTGTAAGGCCAGATGGTCTGGAAAAGATTGATGGTATGTTGGGCGACCAAGTATTTGGTATCGCATACACTGAACTAACCTTTGTCTGTATCCAAGATGATGTTGGGTCGGTTAACTGGACTTATTCGCTGCGTCTGATGAATGAACGCGAACTGCGTCTGATTGACAACCTATTTGTACTAACACCAAGCACTCCGGTTACATATGTTATTGGCCCAACAGATTTGTTTGTTGCGGCAAAACTTTTGATTTCCGGTCGTCAAACAAGTGGCGGTACATCTGTAACGTCTTCTGAAATTCATTTGGCTCATGATGGGATAACTAATGTTTATACTGAATCCTCGGTACTTGGCACCGGCATTACTCGCGTATACGATGTTGATTTTTCTATACAGTCGGGCAATGTTTTGATGACACTTTCCACAACTCTGGCTCAAGCAAAAGTTCAGGTTCGATCAACTGATTTCACCAAATTTCTTATCTGATAAGTAAGGTAAGAGGATAAAAGATGACAAAGCAATTAATCAATTTGGGTGCTGCTGTTGACGATTCTACCGGCGATTACTTGCGTCAGGGTGGACAGAAGATCAACGCAAACTTCGAAGAAACATTCGGCCAGTTGGGTGACGGTGCAGCACTTCACCCAGCCGGTGCATGGAAAACATGGTCGCTATCCAACGGCCAAGCGATGACCCCAGATTTCGGTACTCAGCACAACCTGAATACCCTATCCGGTAGTTTGTCGATCACACTGCCTAAAGGCTCCCCAGCCGAATATGGACGTGTTATCAAGCTACGCGACGTACATGCCTCATGGGGCACTAACTCGGTCACTATCCGCCCTACAAGCGGTGACAGCCTTGGTGGTTCCACTAACCCTATTACATTCTCGGCAGATTTCACGTCGATTGAATTCGTGTACAGTTCGCCTGCTACATGGCGTTACGTTCCGAATGTGAAGCTTGACAGCCTACCGAAGACTGAGGGTTCTGGTGTTATTGTTGCAACATACAGAGTTACACCAACTGAAAACGCAAACGGTAGATTCCAAAACATCAGCCCATCTGGTTACAACACCAGTGCTGTTCAGGTATATCGAAACGGTACACTGTTAACTTACGATTCAGTTATTGCGAACTCCGACTACGGTTCTTATTCCGTAGGTGGTATGATACAACTGAACGGTATCGATCTTTACATCCCGTATGTTATTGATGGTGACGTTATTACAGTTATCAGCTACACCAAAGATGTGGCGGCTGCACCAGTTTCATATATTCGCTACGATGTTCAAATGCTTGCAACTGATAACCCTTCTGCTGCGGTTCCGGGTCAATCCCTGAAAATCAAAGCCGGTGGTGCTTATACAATTCAAGACCTAGGGCGTCCAAGTGATGAACAATTCAACCCGAACGCCTGCCAAATTATGGTTAACGGTACTCTGTTGATTGAAGCCGGTACTGCTAGTTTGAACCCAAATGGTTCCGAAGACTACAGTTTGTCGGTCGATAACTTGGGTCGTTGGAACAAATTTACGATTGTGCCGGATTTGGAAGACGGTGATAACCTGACAGTAATCTACTTCAACAACGAACTTGGTTCGGTTCTTGAATGGGATAGTGTCGATGGTATCAAATCAAGATCGTCTGAGATTTTCCTGAATACCGAATGGCGTTTCAACCGTTCGAATAAAATTCGTTATTCGGATACATCAACACCAAACGCAGCAACGGCGGTGGCGGTTCCGGGTACAGAAACTAATATCCGATTTGAAAACATCGTTCAATTACTTGAATCTGTGTATCCGATTGGTACTGTGTACACCAACGCAAACAACCCAGCGAACCCGGCCCTGTACATGGGATTCGGTCAATGGCAGCCATATGCGCAAGGTCGTACTGTTTTTGGATACACCGATTTACTAGATAACCAAGGTAACCCAGACCCACTGTTTGGTGTTAACACTGGTGTTCAAGACGAAAACGGTAACCCGCTAACATTGGCTGGTAACTTGATTGGTAAACGCCAAGTTCAATTGGCACCGGAAAATATTCCAGAACTGGAAAGTTCCCGTGAATATCTACGTGAAGCCGACAACGGTGAAATCAACCTATCCGGTTGTATTCCATTGCCGGGTAGTGGTACTCAGCCATTGGCTACATTTGAACTTGCAACTGTCAAAGTGAACTCCCCTGCAACACCGGGGCAAGAACCATCCGACGTTGAAATCATTCCACCGGGCATTACTGCCTATAAATGGGTGCGAGTAGCATAATGAGTATTAACAGACAAGCCGCTGGTGTTACTGAACATACAGCGGCCTTCGCCACTTTTGACCAAACACGCTCCGGTGGTGCAATTGGTGATGCAACCCCTGCCCAACAAAGCAGTGGTTACGATCAACCAAACGTACAGTCGGCAATCGATGACCTATGGGATAGAGCGTTAATTATACCGGGTTCTGTGTATCACACACTAAGTGCAATTGCTCCGTCAATTGAACCAACTGTGTTGTATTCCCAGACCGTTCAATTGACCATTACCGGTGTACCGACTGCAAATGGAAACATCACAGTCGATTCCACCAACGTTGCTGTATTGACCACGGATACCGCTGCGGGTGTAGCGAGTAAGATCGCTACCGTTATGGCGGCACAGCCGTTTATTTCGTCTGCATCGGTTGCTGGAGCGGTTGTAACGTACACATACGTGGACACCGACACCCACCCGGTTGATAACAAGGTTCAAAACGGTATCACCATGTCAACCAAGACAACTGTGTTTGGTGGTGAACCGGGTTACTTGGGTTACGGGTCGTGGGAGTTGCTTGGGTCAGATACTAAATATACCAGAACGATTTATAGCTGGTTGAGGATTGCGTAATGGCAAACACAAGAGCAAAGGAAATTTCGGAATCTTACAAAGCAACCGAAATTACATTTGATAAAAACGTCGCGGGTGCAGTGGCCAAAGGGTTTACTGCAACCGACGTGCAAAGCGCGATCATCGAATCCAAACCGGTTGCTGCGAACAATACCACTGTCGGTATTGTTCGTGCTGCAACTGATGTTGAAGCCTCACTTCAAGCTTCGGTAAACGCATATGTGAACCCGGCCCAAGTTTACGCCAGAATATACAACTTCTGGACGAACGTAATTGCCCCGGCGATTCCACCACCAACCACATTACCACCTGTGGTATATGGCGGTTCTGGTTCCGTTGACCAGATGGTTGCGATCTTCGCAGCATATCCAAACGGTTCGATTGTCGTGTTTGATGAATACTACACCTACGTTGTAGGCTGGGGTAACGGGTCGTCTGTTGTGGGTGGATATCGCAGACGTACAATTACAAGAACAAGCAATGCCGGTTGGCAGTTCCTGCATTTTGCATAATGGTGATTTATGAGTGATGAACAAAACGCGGTTGTACAAGCCGCAAGTTTGATGGAACAACTTTCGTCAGTTGTACCCACCGGTACGCAAAAGATGCTGGCTGTATTCAACAAGTACAGTAAGGCGTATTTCAATGTTATCGGGATTTCTTCCCCAGAATATTTGAACTACGACAATTTCACATATATCGAAGTTGAAATTGATCTTGCAACACAACGAATTGAAGGAACATCCGATAGCTTCAAAATCGTTGATATTGCAACATCGGCCACCAAGATTTATGAAACACAAGTTAACAACCTATGTAAAGAGAAAATCTACAAGCGTTTCCAACTGGAAGTTCAATTGGACATTCTTAGAACTGCGGTTGCCGAACTGTGTGAAAAATCCGGTATTGTGAATGAAGCATTGCTGGACATGAACGATTACATCGACGATGTGAAGGCTGCAAACAAAACTATCAAAGCTGCGTACATTGCCAACCCTGACTTCGAGTTCATTACCATTGAACAGGAACAGGCCGAGCATGAAGCCAAGCTTGATGGTGGCTTGCATGAGCTTATGGGGCCAGCCAACCTTGTTGGTCTTGGCTTAACGCTTGCGCAATGACACTGCAAATAATTGAGTGCCCACAATTCACACAGGAATTCTGTGATGAAATTGTGGGGGCTTTCGATGCCTTCGAGAATCGACGTTTCACCGACCGGTCTGGTGGGAACACCCTGTACAGAACCGTAGATCGCGTTAAAGCAAGTTACAGATCAATGGTCAATTTGGATATACCAAAAGACCTGAGAGAGAAACTTATACGCGCAGCACCGAAATGCGGGAACTTCCTTGAAGAAGTAATTGTGAATAAGTATGAGCCGGGTGATTACATCCCGAAACATATCGATTCACATCAATACCCAAAGTTCTGTGTTGTTCCATTGGTTGAACATGGGGATGGGTTCTCTGCGTACTTTGATGGGCCGAAAGGTGAAGAATCATTCTATGAAGATGTATTAGGGACTGGGATTCTAGTTACCGGCAACAAGCTGGTTCATGAAGTGAAGCCAGTTAAACATAAACGCTATATAGTTTTGTACCTATACCTATGACAATTCACATCAAACAAAAACATCTGACGAAAAAATCTGTTGCTGCTCTAACCGAGATTGCATCAAACGCTTCGTGGGATGAATCAACATCTATTCGTCGCAGAATGGGTGCAAATGGAATGGCAAATCCATCCATGTACAAAACATGGAAGTGGTACAAGTTACCGCGTGCCGCAAAACAAACAATCATTGAATTGAGTCCGAAGGGTGCTTGGGAAAAGACGTTCCTGTTTTTCTTCCGCAAGTATGACAAGGATGTCGGTTTGCTTGATAAAATGAACAACTGGGTTGGCACAAAGAACACAATGAGTTTCATTGCGGTTTCACTTGGTGAAAATCAACAAATCATTATCGACGGCGAACTGTTCATGCTCCAACCGGGCGATTCTATCAAATTCAACATCACTCACGAACATGAAGTTCCGAAAGTCAAAGAAGATAATCTTTGGGCTATCTGGATGGTCGCAGAGTAATTAAAGGGCCATATGGCCCTTTTTTCGTTTCTAAATAGCGCTAAATACGTGTATCAATTGGGGAACTATAATGGCTACAGCAAACACACCCACACAACTAAAAAACATCATTCTACAAAGACTGGGTTCCCCTGTTAATACGATTAACGTAACAGAACCCCAACTATACGAATGTATCGACCGGGCACTAGACCTGTACATTGACTATCACTTTGATGGGGTCAACAAAATGTATCTGGTTCGCACGCTGACCGCTGATGAAGCGGCATCCGGTTTAATCAATACCGGCGTGAAACTGCAATCGGTTACCCGCGTATTCCGTAACAACTTCGGCCTATCCAGTGGATGGACTGACGGATCGATTTATGACGCTGGCTGGCACACAGCGGCTGACCTGTTGAAAAACATGTCCGGCTCAATGGGTGGTGCATCTACCGGTAGTATCTTCGGTGGTGGTGGTTATGGTCTGGCCCTGTATGATGCATTCCATCAGTACATGGAATTGCTGCAACGCTTTTTCACCCCAGACTTCCAGTTTTGGTTCAACACTGATTCCAATAGCCTGAAAATCCTCAATGACGGCAACCTACGCGAAGGCATGGTGGTTATCGTTGAATGCTACGTGGCTGCCGGGGTGTATGTCGATCAGAGTTTTATCAATCAACCAGACGCTGATAGCGGCCTGTTTGTGACCAAGGCGACCCAGAACTACCACAACCCATACGCTTACACGATCAATGGCACTACAGCCGATCCTCAAGCCGGGGCTGTGTTCTTCAATCAGGGTATCTACAACAACCGTTGGCTGAAAGACATGGCAACCGCCTACACCAAACTCCAATGGGGCACCAACTTGAAAAAGTTCAGTGGTCAACCATTGCCGGGTGGTGTGCAGATCAATGGTCAGCAAATGTACGATGAGGCGAACGCCGAAATTATCGAACTGCGCAAAGAACTGATGTTGCTGTCTGAACCGCTTCCGTTCTACTTGGAGTAATCATGGCACTCTGGAATAACATTCAGTGGGCTTCGGTTGAATCTGATGATCCTAGATCATTGGAAAACATCCGAAACCCACACTTCAACCACTTCACGGTACAGACTGAAAAGGACTTGCTCAATGATATCATTGCCGAGTCCATTCAATTCTCCGGGTTGGAATTCTATTATATCAAACGTGAAATCGTGAACCTTGACCGTATTTTCGGTGAAGACACTACTAACACCTTTGGTGATTACTGGAAAGTCGCGATGTACCTTGAGTCTTACCAAGGCTGGCAGGGACAACAAGACTTCTATTCCAAGTTCGGCGTATCTGTTGCAGATGAAGTTGACCTAGTGATTCAACCTGATCTATTCGCATATCAGACCGGTGGGTATTTCCCTAAGCCGGGTGACCTGATCATGTGGGAACGTCAGTCGCAAACTAAACAACCGACACTATTCGAAATCATCTGGGTAGAAGCGGATAACCCATTCCACCCAAACGGAACTCTGCCGATGCGCAGAATTACCGCACAGAAGTTCGTAGCGAGCCGTGAGAAGATGCCATTGATCAACAAGTCAACCGTACCCGATCCGAACGGAACCGATCTACCAGCGGATATTCTGGATGAACTGATTCAACTTGAAATGATTGCTGATATTGACCGTGTTCAATTCGGTGAAACCGATCAAATTCAGGCCGAAGCGGATCAGATCGTTGTGTTTGATGAAGAAGACCCATTCAGAGCGGACTACTAATGTTCAAACAAAGACATTTTTACAACAAGTCTATTCGTAGCTATGTTGTACTGTTCGGCACGCTGTTCAACGATATGTTGATTCAGCGGCTGAACCAGCCGGACACATTCAAAGTCCCTCTAACATATCAAATGAAAGAGAAGTTCATTGCCGCACTGGAAAACAGAAACGGCGTGAACGGCGACCCCGATACACCGGAAGTAGAAATCATTTTGCCGCGTATGTCTTACTACATGGTGAAACCGTTCTACGATCCGAAACGCAAGATCAACACCCAGCAATACGGTATGAACACCGTAACCGATGCTCAAGGGAATAAAACCCATCAGAAGCAATTGGCTCCGGTTCCGTATACCTTCCAGTTTGATCTATCGGTTTACACCAGATATGAAGATGACATGTTGCAAATCATCGAACAGATTCTACCGTACTTCCAGCCACACTTCAACGCCAAGATCAAAGAAGCATCTGTTACCGGCGTAGTAGACCGCGACATCTATATCAACCTGATTGATGTAGAACCAGCGGAACAAGTGATTGGTTTGATGATCGATGGTCGTAGAGTTGTGCAATGGGATTTGAAGTTCGAACTATACGGTTACCTGTACCCACAAGTGCAAGAAGCCACATTGATTAAACGCACAATCGTCAATTTCGTAGGTGAAGTAAAAGACCTATTGAATGAAGAAGCCTCGATGTTCCGGGTAACTGATGAAGTTGATCCGTGGTCAGCGAACAAAGACGATCCATGGACTGTTAAAGAAACAATAGAGTATCCAAATGAAGGAACTTGATTTCCTAGCCACGGATGACCTTGACGAACTGCTAGGCGGTGAAACGCCGCCTAAGCCAGTTGTAGTGGTTTCCCCGGTTAACCCTGTGCTTGACCTGTCTGATACCGATCCGGCCCTTAAAGACGACCTGAACGCCTCACGAACCGCATTACGTCAGCAACAGGAAATGATGATGCAACTTGCAACCATGATGGCCCCAGAAGTCGCCATGGCTGAGCATCCAAAAATGATTGAAGCGTTCGCCAAATTGATGGCCCAAATCACATCGTCTGCCAAAGCATTGGTCGATGTACACAAAGTTACCAAAGATACCAAAGCCGTTCCTACGGTCGTGAAACAAACCAATCAGCAAATCAATGCCGAAAAGGTTTTCATTGGTACTCATTCGGATTTGATGGATGAACTGGGAACCCGACAAGACGAACAAGAGAAAGAAATTGAAGGGCAGAGAGTAGATTATGACCCCGAGGCTGACCGAGCTTCCAGCTAATCCATCCGATGACGAATTGGAACTAGCGGATGACCTTACTTCTAGTGCTGACTTGCTTTCAGAGAAACAGCATTACGAAAAAACGATTACAAAGGACGCAAAGGAACTGGAAGCGACTTTCATTAAAGCGAAACCGTTTCAATCCGATGACCCTACCGAGTTCCTGACGTTTAAGAACCGCGACGACAAACGTTCCCGTTATTTGGGTGACCCTGACCTTCGCCGTGCTAAAACAAAACTAACCATGACGCCAGAAATGAAAACTGAATGGCGTAGATGTCGTGATGACATTGTGTACTTCGTAAAGACGTACATGAGAATCGTTCACGTTGACCATGGTATGGTTCTGTTTAAACTATGGGAATTCCAAGAAAGAATGCTTCGCAACATGGAACACAACCGTTTCTTTGTTTCGAAGTGCCCGCGTCAGGTTGGTAAGTCAATTACTACCGCCGCGTATATTCTGCACTACATGATTTTCAACAAGGATAAGAACATCGGTATTCTGGCGAACAAGGCCACAACTTCCGCTGAAATTCTTGACCGTGTTAAAAAAGCATTCCGTTACCTTCCCGACTTCCTGCAACCGGGTGTCGATGAATGGAACAAAACAAGTATCAAACTAGACAATGGTTGCCAAGTATCTTCCCATGCAACTTCGTCTTCTTCGGTTCGTGGTCAATCTTTCTCGATGCTGTTCATCGATGAGGTTGCGTTTATCGAAAGAAACGAATGGGCTGAATTCTGGAAGTCCACCTACCCAACTGTATCGTCTGGTAAAAAGACCAAAGTTCTAATGGTATCCACGCCTAACGGCATGAACCAGTTCTATGACATTTGGCAAAAAGCTGTTTCGAAACAATCGTCGTTCTTCCCGTTCAGTATCCATTGGTCTGATGTTCCGGGTCGTGATGAGAAATGGAAGCAAGAAACTATCGGTAACACCAGTTTCGAAGACTTCTTGCAGGAATATGAATGCCAGTTCAGATCAAGTACCGGTACTCTTATTCGTTCTGCTTCTATCGAACAGATGATTAATACTGCTTTGGAACCAATCTCCAAAGACAACGACATTTATATCTACAAGGAAGCCAAGAAGAACCACAAATACTTCTGTACGGTTGACGTGGCAGAGGGTCGTGGTCAGGACTATTCCACTGCGGTTGTAATGGATGTTTCGACATTCCCTTACGATGTTGTTGCGGTATATAGATCGAACAAAGTGTCGCCGTTGATGTTACCACAGATTCTGATGCACCTTGCGATGCGTTACAACAAGGCACAGATTCTGATTGAGATTGCTAACCAAGGTCTGTTGGTTGCCAAAGAACTATACATGGACTTGGAATATGAAAACCTTGTTCAGTTCGGCGGTATCGAACTTGGTATCAAACAATCGAAACGCTCCAAAGCAATTGGTTGTTCCACACTAAAAGACTTGATTGAGCTTAATAAACTCAACATAAATAGTAGATTAGTAGCGGATGAATTTACAACGTTTGTTGAAAAGAACCTTTCGTTCGCGGCTATGGAAGGCTATCACGATGACTTGGTAATGGCTCTGGTGGTGTTTGCATACTTTACCACCATGGATGAATTCGATAACTACGTTGATCGTAGTCTGAGACTTCCAGACGAACTGTTTACCGATCAAATCGAACAACTCGAAGAAGAATTCATGGGATTCATTTTCCATGATGACGGTGTTGGCCCGATAGCTGACGAAACGGATATGAACATGAGTTGGTTAACCAACTAATCGTATCCCCGACAAATTTTCACAGAGTATAGCGCAATGAGCAATAATTCAAACGCTCTTTGGGATAAGTTGGTAACCCCTGTGATTATTATGGTTTTGGGCTTTTTGGCAACGTGGGTGTTCTCAATCAATTCCGATATGGCTGTTATTAAACAATCCATGAATCGTGTTGATTCCGTTATTTCGGAGCAACGCAATATGGAAAAAATGATAGTTCTTCTAGAAGCCCAGAATAAAAATAACGCTGATCTGGCTGTAGAAGTAAAGAACGGTCAACAGAAGATGAACGATGCAATTGTTGAACTTCGGATTTCATTGACTAAATTGAGTTCCATGCTACCTGAACAACCTGAACGTGTTGAATCACGAACACATAGGTAAGGCGCATGAGACTATTGCTAATTGTGTTGCAGCTATTGCAGGCGGTAATGATGAGTGCCCCAGACGAAAACAAAGAAGAAGCCCCGGTACAAAAAGTTGAAGCACCAGAGAAAGACACTGTAGGGATCAAGGATGACTTGATCTTTCTGTTGTTTCTGGTTCCGGTTATTGGTGTGTTCCTACCATGGACTCGCGATGCAATCAGGGAAGGTTTAATGATCCTGAACGATATACCAGATTGGTTTTCGTTCATTATCGTCCTTGGTGTCGTGAGTATGTTTGGTTTAAGAAAACAATTGTCTGATATTTTATCAAATTTCACCAATTTTCGCAAAAAATAAGTAAGAACTCGATTCTTACTTACATAAATAGAATTAGATATTGGGTTCTATACCCAAAACAGAATTTTTAACACTTAGAGGAACACAAAAATGACTCTGCTGTCTCCGGGTATTGAGATCAAGGAAATTGATCTTAGCACTACCATTGCGAGCGCATCTACTGGCCGTGGTGCCACTGTAGGTAAGATGCAATGGGGGCCAGCGTTCCAGATCAACCAAATCGGTGATGAAACTGATTTGGTGCGTAGATTTGGTGCGCCAAACGACTATACAGCGGCTACGTTCTTCTCTGCGGCTAACTTCTTGAAATACGGTAACGACCTAAGATTCGTCCGTGTTGTTGACAGAACTACTGCAAAGAACTCAAGCCCACTGTACAACGCTGTAATTGCAACCATCAGTTCTGGTGGTACTGGTTACGTTGTAGGTGATTCCTATGATGTGAAAATTGGTGCAACTGTTATTTCTACTGCGGTAGTTGATAAAGTTGCGGCCACTACCGGTGAATTGATCCGTCTGCGTGTTGCATCTGCTGGCATCCTTGCCGCAATCAAAAACGGGCTGACCACTACTGCATTGGGTGGTGTAACCCTAGCACTAACAGGCCATTCTGGTACTGGTGGTGTTGCAACACTTGCTTTGAAAACCGATTCCGGTGTGTTCATGGCAAACGACGATGAATTGCATACCGCGTTCACAACCGAATTTATTTCGACAATGACCAATGCTTCTATCCCGACCGTTATTGCAAAATACGCCGGGGAGTACGGTGACAAAATCCAAGTTGATATCATCAACTTCGCAGATTTCACAGCCGGTACAGGAAACATTGACGTATTCCCAACTGGTGGCACCCGTACTGTTAAGTCCGTTGCCCAAATGTTCGAATACGGCCCACAAACCAACAACCAATTCGGTGTAGTAGTTAGCTACAACGGCGTTGCTCTGGAAACCTTCGTAGTTTCGACTCTGGAAGGCGATAAAGACATCTTCGGTTCTAACATCTATCTGGATGAGTTCTTTGCTAAAGGCCCAAGTCAATACATTACCGCAACTTCTGATTCGTGGATCGGCACTACTGCCGGTGACTCTGTTTCGTTGGTGTTTGGCGGTGGTAAAGACTCGAATGCCGGTGCAGATGAATACCTAGCCGGTTGGGATGAGTTTGCGGACAAAGAAAACATCTATGTCAACTTGCTGATTGGTGGTGCGGCTTCCGACGAACCAACTGCGATTGCATCTACTGTTTTGAAGTACATTGTGCAGGATGTTGCTGCTACCCGTGCTGACTGCGTTGCATTCGTTAGCCCGCCAAAAGACTTGATCGTCAACTTGCCAACTGCGGTTGCAATTGATTCTATCGTTGAATGGCGTAATGGTGTTGATGCGGAAGGTAGCCCAGTTGAAGACAACTTGAACGTTAACACTTCGTTCGGTTTCATTGACGGTAACTACAAGTTCCAGTACGACAAGTACAACGACAAGAACCGTTGGGTTCCGCTGTCTGCTGATATCGCTGGTCTGTGTGCATACACCGACTCTGTGGCTCAAGCATGGTACTCGCCGGGTGGTCTGAACCGTGGACAAATCAAAGGTGTTGTTAAACTGGCGATTACTCCAAAACAAGCACAACGCGACCGTCTGTATGAAGCACAAATCAACCCAGTGATTAGTTTTGCTGGTCAAGGTTTCTTCTTGTACGGCGACAAAACCGCAACTAGCAAGCCAAGTGCATTCAGCCGAATCAACGTTCGTCGTCTGTTCAACTTGCTGGAAAAAGCAATTTCCGATGCTGCGAAGTACCGTCTGTTCGAATTGAACGATGAGTTTACACGAAACTCGTTCCGTACAGAAATCAACGCATATCTGGAAGGTATCAGAGCGCAACGCGGTGTTTACGAATACTACGTTGAATGTTCCGAACGCAACAACACCGGCCAAGTAATTGATGCCAATGAGTTCCGCGCTGCGATCATGATCAAGCCTGCTCGTTCGATCAACTTCATTACTCTGAGCTTCGTTGCTACCAGAACAGATGCAAACTTCGAAGAACTGCTAGGTTCGTTCTAATCCGAAATAGGGGTCGCAAGACCCCTTCTAAATACACAGAGGAAATGATCCAATGGCTCTAGAGCTTAACATTGGTGCAATTATCGGTGATGCCGCTCGACCAAACCTGTTCGAAGTCGAAATCCCATTCCTAGGTCGTGATTTCAAGTTCAAGTGTAAAGCTGCAACCTTGCCAACGTCTACCGTTGAAAAGGTTCCTGTTAGTTACCAGAACCGTAAGATCAATCTGGGTGGTGATAGAGAATTCGAAGATTGGGTTGTTTCGGTATACAACGACACCAAACACACCGTTCGTGAACAGTTCTTGGACTGGTCTAGAATGGTTCACCAACAAGACCGTAGAATCTACGGTGACGCACCAGAAGACTACAAAAAAGATGGATATGTTCGTCAGTTTGACCGTAAGGGTAATCAAACTGTTCAGTATCTCATGAAGGGTATTTGGCCAACTATCGTTGGTGAAGTGCAACTTGACTGGGACACTAACAACGAAATTGAAGTTTTTGAAGTGACCATCGCTATTGACTGGTGGGAACCGGCTTCTGCAATTTAATCAATCATTGGGGTCTTTGACCCCTTTGATTTAAATGGAATCCCCAGAATGGCTTTGAGAGACGCATGGAACAAAATCTTCGGTTCCGAAGAAACATTTGTTCCGACAATTGCTGCACCAGAAAATATGGACGGCGCAGTTGAACATGACGTATTAGATACTGGCAATCTGAATAACATTTGGCGTTCCTATGGCCTTAATCTTGATCCAGAGTACAAAACTCTGCCGGACTTGATTAATACCTACCGCGAAATTGCCGGACACCATGAAGTTGCATCGGGTATCACCGACATTTGCGATCAAGCAATTGTTATGGAAGATGACCCAATCCTGTTGAATCTGCAAAAGACTAAGTTCAGTCCCGCGATTCAGACCAAAATTCAGGCGGAATTTGAGGGGGTCGTGAACCTTCTTGAATATCGCGAAAAAGGCTACGAATACTTCCGTCAGTGGTACACCGATGGTCGTAAAATCTTCTTTAAGGTTGTCGATCCAAAGAAACCACAAGAAGGTATCAAAGAACTACGTGCGCTTGACCCACGATATGTTATCAAGGTTCGTGAAGTTCAAAAACAAAACATTGACGGTGAAGATATTGTAACTGGTTACAAAGACTTCTTCGTTTATCGTCCGGCTGACAAGAAAGATGGTGCGTTCATTGGTTACGGCGTGAAGAAAGATTTCGTTCTTCCGGTCGATTCCGTTGTATATGCTCACTCTGGTCTGCTTGATCGCGATGGCAAACACATCATTTCCCATCTGCACCAAGCCATCAAACCGGCGAACATGATCAAAATGCTGGAAGACGCTGCACTCATTTACATGATTGTACGTGCCCCAGAACGCCGAGTGTTCTATATCGACACCGGTAACTTGCCGAAGACCAAAGCTGAACAATACGTTCGCGGTATCATGAACGGCTTCAAGAACAAGATGACGTTTGATGCAACCACCGGCAAGGTAAAGAACGGATACAACACGCAATCCATGCTAGAAGACTTCTGGTTGCCCCGTAGAGAGGGTTCCAAGGGTACTGAGATTACTACCCTACCGGGTGGACAGAACATGGACGCTACAGACCTGCTGAACTACTACAAGCAGAACCTGTACGATGCGTTGCAAGTACCGGGTTCCCGTGCTGAATCGGGTGCCATGATCGATTTCGGTCAGGGTGGTACTGAAATTACACGCGACGAATTGAAGTTTGATAAGTTTGTTCACAGACTGCAATCCAGATTCGCCACAATCTTCTTGGAACCATTGAAAACGAACTTGATTCTGAAACGAATCATTACCGAAGAAGAATGGGATCAGAATAAAAACTCAATCATGATCGACTTTGCGGTTGACTCTTACTTCGCTGAACGTAAGAAAGCCGAAATGTTGCAATTGCGTTTGAGCAACTACACCCAAGTTGAACCAATCATCGGCGTTCACGTTTCGTATGAATGGGCTGCATTGGAAGTGTTGAAGTTGACCCAAGAAGAAGTTGATGAACAACGCAAGAAGATTCTTGAAGAACAGAAAGACCCGATCTACCAACTTGCTGCACAACGCTCTGCACAACAGAACGGCGCAATGGAACCTGATCCGTCATTCAATGATCCAGAATTCGGTGGTGGACAGCCAACGCCAACCCCACAACCAAATCCACAACCAAATCTATAAAGGGTAAATGATGAGCGAGATTCTAACCGCTGCTCTTTCCCAGAACCCAATCGATTTCAAGGCTAAGTTTGATGAAGCCTTGAAAGCGGCTGTTCTGGCTAAGGCGGGTGAAGTTCAAGTTGCTTTGACAGAAGCTTTCGGTAAGAAAGAAGATGACAAAGAAGACAAGGACAAAAAAGATGACAAATCGGACGACGAGAAAGACGAAAAGTCTGACAAAGGCGACGATGAAAAGAAAGATGAGGATGACGATGAGGATGACGACTCAAAAAAGTCTAATCTGACCGAACGTACACTGTCGTTTGAAGTTGGTAACCCTTCTTCTGCGTCCAAACAGCTTCGTAGCAAAGGCGTTGCAGCCGCTTCGGAGCCGGGTGACGGTAAGGTCGTTAAAGTTAAAGTTGCAACGCCTGACGATGGCCGTAAGGTCGCTGCATGGCTTGCTGATCAGGGTTGGTCTGATAAAGACATCAAGCAAAAGTACCCTGAACTTTCACGCCTGTCTAAGCAAAAGGGTTGATCGATGTTTTCAATGAGTCTCAATGACTTGTTGGGAACTTTGTCGGAATCTAGCGAATACACATACCAACTGACCAAGGATGAACTCGACTGGGTTCTAGGTCAGTTGGATATGCAAGTAAAACCAAATGGTGACGTTTCGGACAACGACGATCAAGAAGACAACCCGGTACTGGGTAAGTATTCGGATGGTACGTTGAAAACGAGTGTGAGGATTCAGGATTTCGTAGACATCAAACTCTACCGAAGCCTTGCCGAATCGCATATCAAGAAAAACGGAACACTGGACTTTCGCAGACTGATTGGCAAAGCGACCAAGAAGTATCAAGCGTTGTTATCAGCGCAAGGAACTTACGGTGGCCCCGTTGCGGGCGATGTTGCTGGTTCACCAACAATACCTGATAGTTCGTCAAATTAAGCGATATAAATACTATCAGAGAGGTTAACGATGACTGATTTTACCCTGTTCACCGAGGACAAGGAATCACCGGAATATCTATTCACGGAAGTTGAAGACTTCAAAGTTGAAATGATTACCGAAGTTTCTAAGAACGGTGACAAGAATTTGTACGTTGAAGGTATTGCGATGCAAGCCGAAACATTGAACGGTAACGGTAGAGTATACCCAACCCGTGTAATGGCCGAGGCAGTTGATCAATACACAACAAACTACGTTTCCAAAAACCAAGCCTTGGGCGAGTGTGACCACCCGCCACGACCAAATGTCTTGCTTTCCGAAGCCAGCCACTTGATCCAGAAGATTTGGACTGAGGGGAACGATATCTGCGCCCGTGCCGTCGTTCTAAACAGCCACAAGGGCCAACAAATCCGCGCATTGATCGAGGGTGGTTGGACGCCGACTGTTTCGACCCGTGGCCTTGGTAAAGCGATTCAAATCAATGAATCCAAATCCAAGTTCGGACGTAGCTACACAGAAATTACCAAATTCCAGCTAACTGCCGGATTTGACTTTGTGCATAACCAATCCGCTCCCGGTGCTGTCATGGCCGGTGTATATGAGTCCGTTGGACATCAATACATCCCAGTTGCACAGAAAGATTCCGTGGACTGGAACCGTGTTGCATTCCGCTTGAAGCAACTTGTTGGAGTTTCCGAAGCCTTGGTTATGGAAAACACCAACCCTGCCGAAACCGGCCTGAAACTTACCGTCATTGGCGATGTTGTGGTTATTGAAGCCAACACCCATGAATGGAAAGTTCCATTGAAAGAACTGAAAAAATATCTAGGTTAAAGCTGGAACGCCAGCACAATTGATATAAATACATCAAACAATCTTGGAGGTCTTTAATGACTGGTACTACAAAAGTTCAGCTAGACGCCACAGAAGTGAAGGCGTTGTTTGAACAAGTTGGCGCTCCCGCTGATGCTATTGACAGCTTTGTCGAAATTTTCGAATCTGCTGTTGCAACTAACACCGCTGCACAAGTAGAAATTGCTCTGGCTGAAAAGGTCGCTGATCTTGAAGCTAAAGCAGAAGCTCACATTACTTTCTTGAATGAAAAATCGGAAGAACACAAAGTTCTGATTGAACAAGAAGCTGATGCCAAACTGACTGCCTACATGGAACACTTCGCGGCTGAATTCGTAGCAGAAAACAAACCTGTTATCGAATCGAACATCAAATCTACAATGTTTACTTCCTTGATGGAAGGTATGCAGAAGTTGTTCGTTGAACACAATCTTGCATTGTCCGACGAACAGACCGATGTATTGGCTGTTACCGAATCGAAGTTGACCGAAACTCAAACCGCATTGTCCGAAGTTCAGAATCAAGTAATTGAACTGACCAAAGTAATCAATGAAGGTAAGCGTTCCGATATCATCGACTCGGCTGTTGAAAAACTGACTGAATCGCAAGCTGAAAAAGTTCGTGAGTTGGTTGCCGACATTGCTTTCTCCGAAGCATTTGAAGGTAAAGTTCAACGTGTAGTTGAAGCATTCTCGAATATCACTCCGGTTATCAAACCAGAAACTACTGACGTAGTAACAGAAGTGACCAATCCAGATGCACTAAATACACCAGAAGCCAAGCAAGTTACCCCGGCAATGAGTTCATATCTGCAAGCCGCTGGTAAACAAGCGACAAAATTCCGTTAATTCGAAATTATTTTCGCTAATTTGAAAAATAATTAGCGAAAATGCTCAATTTTCGAAACTAACAGCACTAAATACATATATCTAAACTTTTAAACTTTTCCATCTGGAGAAAAAGATGACTGTTCTATCTGAAAAATGGCAAGCGCTTTTGGAAGCCGAAGACCTGCCAGCGATTGCCAGCGCAAAACGCGGTGACATCGTTGCACAAATTCTGGAAAACCAAGAACGTGACCTGATCACCGAAGGGCACTTGACCGAAGCACAGGTTCAAGGTGACTATACCGGTGGTGCAACAGGCGTTGCTGCGGGTACAACTACTGGCGGTATCGTTGGTGTTGCTCCTACTGTAATGGGCCTTGTTCGCCGTATCGTTCCACAACTGATGGCATTTGACACCGTTGGTGTTCAGCCACTGACTGGCCCATCTGGTCAGGTATTCTACCTTCGTTCCGTATACGGTTCTGATCCTCGCGCTGCTGGCTTCACCGAAGCATTCGCACCGGGTAAAGCTCCGCAAGTAGGTTGGTCTGGTAGCCTTGGTGGTACTGGTATTGGTGGTCTGCAAATTCCTAACGCCGTAGCTTATGTTGCTGCTGCTGTAATCGTTCCAAACGATTTCGTTAAGTTCACCGGTGCTAATGGCTCTACTGAGTACATGCAGTATGTTGGTGTTGGTAACCGTACCGTTGGTGCTGATGCCGCTGTTGACTTCCAAGCTGCTGTTACCTCGAACGTGCTGATCCCTGTTGGTGAAGGTCTGTTGACTTCCATTGCTGAAACCATGGAAAACTTCAACGGTACTTCTGGTAACCCATACGCTGAAATGTCGTTCCGTATCGACAAACAAACCGTTACTGCAAAATCTCGTCAACTGAAAGCCCAATACTCGTTGGAACTTGCACAAGACTTGCGCGCTGTACACGGTCTGGATGCTGATAGCGAACTGAGCAACATTCTGGCTACAGAAATTCTGGTTGAAATCAACCGTGAAACCGTTAACACCGTTCTGACTCAAGCTCAAACTGGTGCTGCTGGTCAAACTGCTGGTACAACCGTTGCTGGTACTTTCAACCTTGCCGATGCAAACGACGTTAAAAACGCTCGTTGGGCTGGTGAAGCGTACAAAGCGCTGATGATTCAAATCGAAAAAGAAGCAAACGAAATCGGTCGTCAGACCGGACGTGGTAACGGTAACTTCATTATCGCTTCCCGTAACGTTGTTTCTGCTCTGGCAATGACCGATGCGTTGGTTAGCTGGGGACAACAAGGTCTGCAAAATGGCAGCCTGAACACTGATACAAATAACTCTGTATTCGCTGGTGTTCTGGGTGGTCGTTTCAAAGTGTACATTGACCAATACGCACAATTCGATTACTTCGTAGTTGGATACAAAGGTGCCAACGAAATGGACGCTGGTGTTTACTACAGCCCATACGTTCCGTTGACTACCCTGCGCGGTCAAAACCCTGCGAACATGCAGCCAGTAATGGCAATGAAAACCCGTTACGCGATGAGCGTTAACCCGTTTGCTCTGCCACAAGAAGCACAAATCATCGACGGTTCGCCTCTGCGTACTATCGGTAAGAACCCTTACTACCGTCGTGTAATCGTTAAAGGTCTGTAATAGACTTTTAGCGACAAGGGTTGAAACAAATCAAAGGGAATCCAGCAATGGGTTCCCTTTTTTATTGCCTAAAGAATCACAAACCTACAGGCAATAAAAAAGGGTGCCGAAGCACCCTTTCTTTTATGCAATCTGCCAATCATCGGCAAGTATATCGGTCTGAGAAGCGAGCCAAGGCACGCATTTCCCATCTGCTGTACGCATGTCAATGTGCGGGCAGTAATCAATCTCTGTGCCTTCTGGGAAGATTCCCAGCAATGGCGCACGACTAACGGTAAACTTCGATCCTGCAACCAAGTACAGGAACATGTTTTTACCATTCCACCCGGCACGTTGTACCAGACCACCAGCTTTCAATGTTTCGAGTGCTTGTCCAAAATTCATTAGACAACATCCGCGAATCTGGAACTGGACATACAGCGAACTACCGCCGATCCATTCTTGCGTTTCCAGAACAGAACAGATTTCAACCCTGCTTTTGCAACATGGGAATCAATCAAGCTCTGCCAACCTTCGGTTTGAACCAAATCAAACACGCCCTTCGGACATGGAATATGACCGGTCAATTCTTCACCAACCATGGTTGGTCGTAGAATCGGTGCAAAGCCATCTTCCAGTTCGTATTCGAAGCCATCGGGCAGTTCGGTTACTTCGGTGGTAGCGGTCGATTCAACTGGTTGGCTGAATTCTTCTACCAATTCCGGTGCGGTATCTTCTGGTTCTGCAACCGGCTCTACTTCTTCCGGCTCTGCACCTTCGATTACGGCTTCTGTGGGGTCTACAGGCGTTTCTACGGTTTCATCCGTCACATCGCCAAGGTCTTCGCCTACAGGGTCAACAGAAGCGACCACAGGGGCTTCTACGACTTCCGGTGTTTCTACGGTTTCTTCAACCACTGGGGTTTCAACAACCTGTTCGGCTGCTGCTTTTGCTGCGGCTTCTTTAGCCAATACTGCGTTGGACTTACGGCCCATTTTTTTCACTCCATAAATAAAGAATAATCATTACTTGAATATTTATACCCTATGTACGACGTGAAAATTGCGGCTTATGATGAGTCCTTTGTCTCGGTAACCGGTGAACCATCTGTTCGCTACGACCTACACGACAAATTCAAATTTTATGTTGACGGCTCTGAGTTCAGCCCCAAAGTCAAATATGGCGTATGGGATGGATATATCAGGCTGTACAACCTACAACAACAATTGCTGCCGAAGGGTTTGCTGCTGGAACTGTTGCAATACTGCAAAGATGAAGGCTACAGCATTGACTTCGACAAGACACTGATCCCTCAGAAGATCGACAAAGAACATTATGATGCTTGGTTGGACTCGAAAGAGATTCTGGCTAAAGGCAATCGTATCAAACCACACTGGTATCAATATGATGCGGTGTTGCATGGTTTGAACAAACAACGTGCGTTGCTGAAACTCCCGACATCTGCCGGTAAGTCTCTGATCATTGCACTGTTGACTAAGCACGAATATGAAGCCGGTGGCAGAGTTTTGATTCTGGTTCCGACCGATGTACTGCGTCAACAGATGTCGGAAGACTTGATGGACTATGGGCTGTTTGATGAAAACGATATTCACGTTCTCGACCCGAAAGCCAAGAAGGCTACCCAAGGGTTCAAACGTGTAGTTATCACCACATGGCAAACCGCCGTTAAGAAAGATAAAGAGTGGATGGAACAGTTCACCATGCTATTGAACGATGAAGTTCACTTGGCAACTGGTAAGAGCTTGCAGACCATCAACGAGAAGATGACTGACGCTGCGTACAAGATCGGCTTGACTGGTACACTGAAAGATACAAAGTGCCACATCATGCAATTGATCGCCCTGTTCGGGCCTGTATTCGCTCCGATCACTACTCGCCAGATGATTGATGAAGGTTCCGCATCGGCTATTGGTGTACATGGTTTCGTTCTGGGTTATTCCGATGAAGAACGCAAATCTGTTAAACCGATGAAGTACCCGGAAGAAATCGATTTCATCGTTAACCACGAAAAGCGAAATGACTTTGTGGTGAAATTGGCGGGAGCTTTCAAGGAAGAAAACACGATCATTCTGTTCCATCGCGTTGAGCATGGGAAGATACTGTACAAGAAGGCTGTTAAAGCTCTTGAGGGCACCGGTAGGAAGGTTTATCTGATCTTCGGTGGTACGGCCAAGGATCATCGTACAGAGGCTAAGAAGAACCTAGAGAACGAAACAGGTTCTATCGTAATTGCATCATACGGTGTGTTCGCAACTGGCGTGAGCATCAACAACCTGCACAACGCAATATTTGCACACCCGACTAAGAGCAAGATCATTTCGTTGCAGTCGCTGGGTAGATTGCTGCGTAAACACAAGTCCAAACTTAAAGCAAGAATGTTTGATATTGTGGATGATATTAGTCATGGTAAAGCCCATAACTATGCGTATGAACATGGTGTTGAACGCTTGAAGTTCTATACCCAAGAAGAACACGAACTAACCGTCAAGAAGGTACAACTTTGATGAAAACTGATCTAGAACTTTACATTGAGTCCTTTGCCCCACCGGGTATGGACTCATGGATTGATACAAACCGCCAAGCGTTCATCGACCAACATGGCCCGAATGAATATGAAGCATTCCTTATGAGTGCCGCATGGACGATGTATCGTCGAATCTACCGCGACCCAGAAGTTTTGTCGCAATAAAAAAGGGGCCAATTGGCCCCTTTTTATTTCTGGTATTTCTTGCGCAACCGTTCTTTGAGTTCTTCTTGAGAACTGGTCTTTCCTTCGCTGTATTCTTTCGATGCTTGACGCAACACAGCAACCAATTCTTCTGGGTCAAATGGTTTGGGTGGATCGGGGTCAGGGTTTGATGCAACCCATGCTTCCCATTGTTCTCTGGTCACACCCTTGGACGATGCGTTACCGGAACAGTTAGCCGCACCCATACAGGCACATGCCCAACCGCCACACCAGCGGTAACGCCATTCCGGGTACATATCCATCATTGCATCATTGACTTGCTCAGTGGTCAATTGCATCAAACCACCTTTGCGATTTGATGCACCGCGATTGCCAGCGCACCGCCAATCAAACAACCCTGCAAGAAGCGGATACGCACTTCTGCCTCTGCACGATCAACCCACTCGTTAGTGGCGATCTTGCGAACATCACTCCATTTGATCTTAAACATCAAAACACCTTCTGTTTGATTAGAAACCAGATTGTATCACAACCCACTCTGGAATTTTAATAGATCAATTTGGTTCTTGATCGCGAATCCACGATCTTTCATCAAATCGCATGCTTTCAGAAAGAATTCGATCTTCAAATCGATCATCGAAATTGCCTTCTGTTTCGCCAGACATTCCGAATCGCCTTCAAGGTTGTACTTGATGGCTGTTCTGTCTAGATTGTAATCAAACACTTCCTTACCGATACCCGCGTAATAGTTGTATCGATTCTTTTCAAGCTCTTTGAACTCACCCAATTCACGCATACGCAAGCCCCGGCATTTCTGCAACTGGCCGAAGTACCATGCGTGCTTGTTCAGGTTCGACGATGTTTCTTCCATCAGGTTTGATGGATCAATTTTCAAATCGGCATCGAGCTTGGCTTGTAACTCAATCAAGTTCATCTTTAATACGTTTCCTGTGTTTCTCTTTGCCGCGTTTCGATTCTTTCTTTTTGTCTGGAATTGTAACCGGGCGGTTAAAGTCTTCCATAAATGATGCTACTGGGTTTCTCATACGCCCGGCCATTTGTATCAATCCTCTAACTGTGTACTGTAGTGGTATGCAGATTCTTTCATCAGTCGTACCCGGCGTGCAATTCTATTAACGCGAGCGGCGGTCTTACGGTCGTGAATCGTCTTGTTGGTGGTGAAGTTACCCACCCATTGTTCTGGAATGACCACTTCCTTACCACGTCGGGTTCTATGTTTCATGATGCTTCCGCCGATTCTTTGGTGGTGTACAGCGCATCACCTGCATCAAACCGATGGTAGTTATCACCCGAGTCAGTGCATGTGACGCTAATACTGCCGTTTCTGACGTAAGCATCATTCCACGCTTTATATTCCTTGACTTCACCGGTTTTTGAATCTTTAGCCCAGAACCGGCGACTGTGTACGATGTCTTTGACTTGAATTTTCATTCGGCTTCGATCCCGTCCGGTTTGGTTGCATACAGCATGTATGCGTCATCTTCGTTGAATTTGTAGATGTAATCCCCGGCATCGGTGCATTCGATACACCACTTACCGTCATGCTCGAAGGGATTTTGCCATGCTTTGAAATCCCAGACCTTACCAGTCTTGGGGTCTACACCCCAGAAGACTTGGCCGTTTTTGATGTCAGTGACTTTGAGCATTTGACACCCGGTGATTTGACGGAAGGTAGAGTTGAATGAAATTGCTCAGTTCCGACCAGTTGTTTGCAACCAACGAATTGGTTACATCAACCCGATGATCCACTTTCAGACGGATCGCCAGATGTCCGGCGTTCTGTGCTTCCAAGATGTGGCTTGGTGAATCATCAATGAAAATGGTGTGGTCGAACTTTGATAAAATCTCAAACTTCGATTTGTTCAGTCCGACGCAGTGAACTTCACTGAATGCACCCGGATACCAGAATTCGAGGTTCTGTTTCCGCAATTGCTTGGTAATCGGACTATCCAGAACCGCCGTGACCCCGATGAAATTGTATTTATGCTTCAAGGCATTGACAGCCAACAGAGCATCCTTGTACGGACTCAGGAAGCCCATGTACTTCGATTCCTGATATTCGGTTGCCAAAGCCATGGCAGTTTCGGAATCAACCCCGAACAGTTCTTCAAATGTGCGATATTCACCGCTGGCATACATCCTGATGGCTTGTTCGGTCGGGTAGCCTTTCTTTTCCATGAAGTACGGGAAACGCGACATCCAATCCAACACAACGCCATCAATATCACACAAAATAACTGGTTTCACTTGTTGTTCCTATCGATTGATTCAGCCCATGATACAGCAACCGCAGCACATTGCACCAGTTCTGTTCGAAGTTTTTCGAGGTCGCCGTTTTGTGCTTCTTCCACCGCTTCCATCACTTCTTCGAGGAAGATATCCGTCCACGAAACATCACCGCGTTTGGCCTTTTCATCGCAACGATCTTTCGCAGCTTGAGCCGATGTATCAAACTCGTTGATGATGGTGTTGCCGGTGTAGCTTGGGTGATTTTGTTGGCCCCATTTGGCAACCTGACGTTGCATTTCGGCATGCACCCCAGCCAATGCACCAATCGGATGTTCCTGATAATGACTCTGAACCCGAAGAACCCGACGATCTTCTGTTTCCATGATGTAAATTCGATCCGTCAGGGTTTCGATCCGGTGAAAGACGTTGTTGTCACCGTTTGCCGGTACATAGAATTCGTTAGCGGTCACATCGGTGAATTCTTCGGTGAATTCCTTTCCGTTGATCGACATGAGGACTCGGAGAGTCCTCAATTTCTTTTGTTCTGTCATTTAACGCTCGCAATAGATTTCTTGGTTTGCAACTCATCGAGTGAGTTTGCAACTGTTTTGTCTGGTCGCAGAACCACAAACTGTGGGAGGAACAAGCTGTAGATCGTTGCACCCCGGCGTTTCACGATACCGTTGTATTCGATTTCAGCAATGGAACCGCCGATGGTATGGCGATTTTCCCAGAACCATTTACGTTCATCGTCGGACATGCCAGATGCATCAACGAACAACTGACGGCAACTGGTAGTGCAACGCAGCGTACCGGCGATGTCGGCGTATTTCTTGCCTTCTTTACCCGGCATCACTTCGAGAATTTCAAGGTCAGCGGTCATTACCTGCTTGAACTTGACTTGGTTCTTCGAACGTGCATCTTCCCACGGGCCATCGAAGTTCTTGAGAATGATTCCCTCAAGGTCTTGTTCAATGTACGTGGTGTAAATCGCTTCTGCTTCTTGCAGGTTGTTGACCACATGCGTTTCAATAACAGTGGTGAACTTGTCGTGTTTCAACAGGTTCAACAACGCCAGACGCTGTTTGTAACCTTCTTTCGACTTACCGGCTTGCCATTCGTCGTAAGGGATCAAATCCCAAACTTGGAAGTTCAGTTTCGATTCTTCTTCCGGGCTGATCGAACCTTTGATCGCCTTGTTGTAGATGCCGTTACCTGTAGCACGGTCAACCACACCGGATTCATTGATTGATACAATCTCGCCATCGACGACCCATGAACCAGTCCAATCGCTTGGGAAGATCGACAACATCTGATCGGCAACACCTTTGCTCAGGAATACTTCTTTCCCGTTGCGCGTCCAGAATGATACAACACCTTTGTCAATATCGACCAGTGCCTGTGTACGGCTGCCATCGGCCTTGAGTTGGGCGAACGCTGGATACTTGATCTTGGCTAACGCTTTCTCGGAGAACGACGTAGCGAGCATCACAGCGAACCGTGGAACCATTCCCGGCCAAACCTTGTCAGCCGATCCATCACCGGCACCGATGCGCAGATCACGACCCAGAACACGGCGAAGCACTTCCGCATCACGTTCGTTCAGAGATTCCAACAGGTTCTGTACGAATGCGGCTGCCGCGTGCCCGGTGTAGGTACGGTTCGCCAGATTGGTAAGCATGGACATGGCGTAGCTAAGGTCTTCTTCGCCACGGTATTCGGTTGCGGTTGGGAGCTTTTTGATATAGAAACTGATCAACCCGTTCAGGGCCAGATAGAAGGCTTGTTTCAGATCGGAATTGTCTTTGTTGGCTTCGAGGATCGCCAATTTATCATTTTTGCCGGGTACTGCTGACACGGCTTCGAGGATGCTAAGCACATCGTTGTATTGATTTGTCATTAATGCCTCATTGAATAGTGGGGTCATAATAACAAAAAAGGCCCAATGAATAAACATTGAGCCTTGATTTTTATCGCTTGGTGTTGTATGCGTGAACCACGGTGAAAGCCAGTTCAGAACGAGTCTTCGAGTCTTCCAATGGGAAATCGAACCAATCTACGGTTGGATAGAATGGGACGCCATCTGTATCAATGAACTTGGATCGTGCATTGGACAGGCCGTTACGGGTTGTATCATTCACGTACAACTGGGTTGGGTCACCAGCTACCACAATCTTGGTGTTCTTACCAGCACGCTCCAGCAACAGTTTCATGATCATTGGTTGAATTTGCTGTGCTTCATCGATCAGCACCAGTGCATTATCCCATGTACTGCCAAGGCAATAGTTTGGAATCTTGAAGTGGATACGATGATTCATATCAGTTTCAACCTTACCGGCACCCAGCAACAGATTCAAAGCGTCTTTGGCTGATGCGAAGTGTGGTTCGATTTTATCATTCAGTCCGTTTGGCAGGAACCCGATTTTATCGGCCCCGGCTTCAACTGGTGTACGAATGACGATCAACTGTTTGTTCGAGTCTGCGAGGTATTGATTCACGAACTCGGCCAGAATGCCCATGGTTTTACCAGCACCCGCAGCCCCTTGGATAAACAGCAAATCGCGAGATTTGATTAAATTACCTACGGTCTTTTGGGATTTGGTCAAATCGAGTTTGATACCAACCATGACAGCATGGGACGATGGTTTAGCGGGCTTAGACGGCTTGCTTCCACGTTCCTTGCGCGGCTGTGGGTTTGATTCAAACCCGTCGCCTAGTCCTTGTTCAAACGCGGTCAGTGTTGCTTTCGCTGATCTACGTTCGGCTCTGGTTGGTCGTTTGTTACGATTTTGTTGGTTGCCCATCTGTTTCGCCTTATTTGGTGAAGCCTTTCAAATGAATTTGATATAGCTTTGTCAGGTCGGTTTTTGTCGCCTTTGTATCAAAGGTAACGCCAAGTGAAACGAGTTTTGCTTCTTGCTCTGGTTTTGTTAGACTTTTGAATTTTTTGACTTGATCCAAAAGATGTTGTGGGTGTAATGGATTATCACCCGAGTCAAGTGTCAGATAAACACTTAAACCCTTTAGCCATTCAAAATAAATCGCTGGGTCACCGCCCATACGTCTATAGACCGATTTCAGTTTACCTTCTGTTCGGTTGCAATGGCTGTGTAAGGCTCCACGGACGTGACCAGTATCATGGCAGTGGTCTAGGTGGATTTTGGATGTATCATTCCCCAGAGGATAGCCACAGAGCTTGCACATTCCCTTTTGATCGATGATCAGTTGGGCTTTGTATTTCTTGGCTTGGGAAACGGTTAGTTGTTTAGGAAAATTGGACAAAAAAATACCCCTATTGGATTTGATCCATATAGGGGTATTTAGGGGCTTCAAGAGCTACGATTACGACGGGCAGGGTTCGCCAGCCATGCACTGAACCGGTTGGTATGATTCAACCGTAGGCAGGACTTCCAACAGACCCGGTTTCATGGTGATTTTCGCACCTTCCCGAGTTTGATACAGACAGAGGAAATTCAGGGTATACCCGGCAAACAGCCCGTAGACATGTTCGTCGATGTAGTCACCGCGTTCATTACGGGTGAATTCGTGGTCGGGAATTTCCGAACAGAATACACGCATGCGGTTTTCAAACTGCGCACGTACTCTGGCGTCAACTTCTTTCAGTTCGTCCGGTGTGTACATCATAACAGAATGACACCTTTCGGAGTTTCATCTTTCAGGATCAAACGAACTTTTTCACCATCGATCATGGCTGCCAGATTGGCGTTCAGTTGTTCCTCTGTAATCAAACCACCTTCCTGCATGGTCTGAGACTTCGGATCGATGATGAATTCCAATGGTTTCCCGTTGGGACTCTCAACGCACGAAAACACCACGGCAAGCATACTCAGAATCGAGGACTTACCGGATTGGTCACCACCAGATACGGTGATTGTAATGTCTTGTTTCATCGAGTTTTCATTTTCTCAAGAACGATTGAATGAGCTTTAGCCATAGACCAACCGGTATATGCTAAGTTGATTTCGGGATCAACATAGGAACCGTTCGGGTGTTTGAAGAAGTTACCGTGGGGCAACTTCTCCTTCAACAGCCGTTCGAATTCATGTTGCTGATAGATAAGGGCTTGAGTCAAACCATATCCTTGTACAGCGGGAGGTGTCCAGTGATTTTATCAATCACCGAACGTTCGGCAGGGCCAATTGCAATACAGGTCAGGTTATGTTCACCGTTGTACACGGTACGGCCTGTATCAATGATCTTGGAACACGGCAGACCAGCACGTTGCGCTTCTGCATACAGGATTTCAATATCCATTTCCGAATCAATCCCAAGGACTGCTTTAGGAAACGAAACTTGCATCCAGTGTCGCATTGCAGGTTTTACACCGGTGATTTGGAACAGAGCATTATCGCCCATATCAAAATCATCCCATTCACCCATGTTCAAAAGAACTGCAACGCTTGCATGAGCAACTTGAGCCGCAAGCTTGCCACTCGGCATCCGAAGATCACGCCGAGCGACAATCACTTGCTTAGGGTCTGTGAATCCAGACCGGCTCAATTACGCCTTGGCTTTCAGTTGCGGACGACGCAGACCGGTAGGCTTGGCATTACGCTTTGGAGCGGTCTTGTCAGCCTTCGCCATGGCACGGGCCTTGGCTTGATCACGTTCGGCCTTGGTCATCTTCGGCTTGGCGAACAGCTTGCCCTTGCGGTCGAACTGTGCTTCGTTTGCCGCCGCACGGGCCTTGCGGGCACCTTCCTGAACACGACGACCCAGAGCAGACAGGCGACCGTTCAGGAGGTTCAGGGAACGGCTCTTGACGGTGCAGGCTTCGCGGGTTGCCTGTTTCAGTTCGATCAGTTGTTCGGCCAGAGCCATCTGATCACGTTCACCCACGAATGGGTTGGTACGTGCGGCCATACGCTTTGGAGCCTTACGACCGGTGTAGTCACGGGCAGTTTTCACCGCCGCTGTTGCTTGGGCATCGCCCGGATGTTTTTTCAGGTGGCGGGCAAGCTTCACAGCCTTGTTTTTACCAGCCCGGATCATCGCTTTGTAAGCGGTGGCTTGGTTTTTCTTGGAAGTGTGGTTGCCTTTGAGCTTAGCCATCTTTTTGAATCCCTATATTGATCACAATGATTTTGTTCTAACCCGGCTTCGTTTGTCTCTACCGGGGAAGTGAAGCCATCATGCCACACATTTCCCCGATTGCAAACATTAAAACTGAATTATTTTTGATTTTGTTCTGTTCGAAACAGAATTACTGCTTTACAACGCCGTCGATCATGTCGAATTTGATGATCGCGACCTTGGTTTTCGGGCCTTTGCCCGGATATTCGAAGCTACGCAGCACGCCAGTAGACGGCAGCGGGATCACATCACCAACGGCAATTTTGCCTTCAAGCTCTGGATCGTAGGCAACAACGGTGCCGTAGGTTGGGGTTTCGCTGACTTGAACGGTTCCAAGCACGATACCACCTTGGGTGATTTCATCGCCTACGCTTTTGACGTGGCTCAGGTCGAGCAGGATTGCTTTGTTGGTCAGGCTGAATTGGTTAGGCAGGGTCATTTCGTTTCCATTTGTTCATAGAGGCAGCACGGGCAGCATCACGTTCAGCGATTGCGTTCAATCGAACCTGATGCTCGTCCATGTTTTTGCGGATGTATTTGTCGTAAACGTCAAATGGCTTGTTAGCCATCTGATCGATTTCTTCCTGTGTAAAGACGACTGGAATACCCATTATTCAGGGGTGCTACCAACGTGGTACACAGTGTCAATGCGGAAGGTACGCCATTCTTCTTTATCAAGGTCGAAGACGCGAACCGCCGATTCGGTGAACGGCTTGGTGGTTTCGTTGCCGTAAACGTCTTTCCAACGGTCACCCAGCAACATTTTGATCACCGGCAGGTTTCGGGTACAGCGCATGATACGGTCGGAACCGTCAACCTTGGTGAATCGAACATAAGTCACACCCAAGTCGGTTTGGCTCAGGATGAATTCGCGGGGGAATTTGTGGCCGGTAGGGAAACCAGCGGGAACAGTAGTGGTCATTGAAGCTCCAATGTATTTTCTTCATAAATGGTTAGGGAAATCCCCAGTTCAGCGGCCAGTTCTGTTACTTCGTCTTGCGAGGCGTACCAACGCTTTCGGAAATCTTCACTGCCACTCAAACAGATGACTTTCAGCAAACGCCTCTGTTTCATTCTGCATAAGCAGTTGACACAGGGCGGGTGTGTGATATAGATCGTACACCCATCAAAGTATTGACGGTTTGCGAACGACATGCAGTTGTCTTCGGCGTGCAACGTGTGACGATACTTGAATTCGCGGTCATTCAACCGTTCTGGTGTGTCCTTCATGCCTCTGGGGAACCCGTTGAAGCCGTGGCTTACTGGGTTGCCGTCTGCGTCCACAATGTACGCACCGACCTTTGTAGAAGGGTCTTTCGACCATGACGCGGCTAGCTTGGCGGATTCAAAGTACCGTGATACCCATAGATGCATTAACGACCGATCATCAGGTACATACCGAACGCTACCGCAATGATAGAACTGCCGTGTTCGGTCAGGAAAGTAACCAGAGGAAGGTGCCGCATCGTGTATTCAATCAGTTTTGTTTTCATGTGCAAATATTACCATAACGAGGGATGATCCTAAACATTCACTGGCGTTTTTTGTTCAGGTCTTCAATTACATCAATCAGGATCGACTGACGGTTTGCGCATTCGTTGAGCAACGTCAGGTTGTGAATCTCAATGACCGACGCCACCTTTGGCGGAATCGGGGTGGTTGGTGTCGATTCCGGTAGCTCCACCAACAGGTTGAGCGGGCACTTCTGTAGCAGGTACGTGTCTACGTGTATCGGCGCCTGCTTTGATGGTTCCAATGGCTGCGTTGTACACGCGGCTATAGTCACTACCAAGATCAGTACACAAAGGGGCTTGAATGGTAGCAGCTTGTTTGATAATGACTTCAAGTTTCTGTTTTGTATCATTTGTATTACCCATACCGGTTGTGGTAATTTGTTGGGATGCTTGCCATTCGATCTGTGCCTGTGCTACAGCCGCTTTGATGGCAATGTTGTTGTCGCTGGTCACCTTAGCCGCGTGTGCGTCCCAGCCGAGGTTATAGAGCTTGTAACCACCGAAGATCAGAGTCAGGGCGATACCCGCCCCGATGATCCATTTCACTTCACTGATCAAGAGTATTGAACCTTGAGGTTGATTGCTTCCGCCGTGCGACCCAAGGTATTGAATACCTGAACGCCGTTTTCTGCTGCCATCCGGGCAACCTGACTCAGTGATTTGAACTGATGTGCAGACCAAATCGCCTTACCATCTTCTTCGAGAATACACAAGATGGTTTTATTCGGTCTTTTGTTCGAATCGTCGATCACTTCGGCAATCGAGAACACGCCGGTCATGTACGGGGTAATCACGTACAGGACGATATCGGATTCGGCACGCTGTTTCAGTTCTTCGTCCATGCATTCGGGTGTCCAGTCTTCAACAACCGGGTTGAAGTAGTCACATTCAAGCAACGGAATCAGGGTTTCACGCCATTTAGAACCATTGCATGTACCGCCAAGAAATACTTTCATTTTATTACTCACATAGAAAAGGGGCCGAATGGCCCCTTTGATAAATTACAGCTTATCCCAGCCGCTCAGAGAGCCAGCTTGGTTATAAGATGTGGTTGTTGTCTCAAAGAAGTTTTCACGGGTGGAGCCTTCTTGAGCGGACTGGTTCAAATGCTTGTACGGATTTGATACATCCGGGTACAGCTTTTCAATACCAATACGTTCCAGACGGTCATTCGCCAAATCCATTACGAAATCGGCGGAACTTTTCTTGCTGATACCCAAAATCTTGTTGCCGTAAATCTCATGACACCATTTGATTTCTTCTTCAACCGCACGACCAAACATGTCTTGGATCATTGCAGTGTGTTTCTTGATACCGGTTTTGGTGCCGGTCATTTCGTCCTTGATTACGTTCATGTTCAAACCAACGTGGGTCAGTTCGTCGCGACGGATGTAATCAATTACCTTGTCAGTCTTAACCAGCTTCTGACGGTGAGCCAGTTGGTCAAAGAACTGGAAGCCTTGATAGAAATACACGCCTTCAAGGATGTAGTTCGCAATCATGACCTTTTGGAAGCCTTGACGGGTTTGAGTCTCAAGGAACTCTTGCCCTGCATCAGCGATGAACTTGTTGCGTTGCAGAAGCAACGGATTGTCACGCCATCTATCGTAAATCTTGTCACGCTCATCGGACTCATACAGGCTTTCAAGGATGTATTGGTACGATTCGGTGTGGATTACTTCTTGGAAGCCCTGAATGGTGAACAGGTTCTTCACAGCCGGTGCAGTGATGTATTCTGCAATGTTCGGCAGGTTGTTGGTTTGATACGAATCCAAGAAGATCAGGAAACTCAATGTATCTTTCACCGCTGAGTTTTCATCGGCAGTCAGATTCGATTTCGAGATAACATCCTCGTTCAAACTAACCTTCTGTGGAATCCAGAAGTTACCAATCATGGTTTTGTACAGCGGGTTAACCCACTTGTGTTTGATTTGGTTCAGGTTGGAAATCCCGGTAGGGTTACCGCCAATCAGTTTTTGTTCGCTGATTGTGTCATTACCGTTGATGTTAAACAGTAATGGCTTTTGAAGTTTATCGCTCATTATTTGGAAATCACATTCTTTGATAGGGTGGTAAAACGCCAGATACTAACCGGCTGCATTGACTCTCTGAAATATCAACGATCTTTGCGATATCTCTTACAGTCATTCCTTGCTTCCGAAGTTCTCTAGCATACTGAATATCGGTTTCGCTCATTTTAGTGCAACCATTTCGGTTACGTTTCTTCTGTACCATGTCACGCATATTGTCGGTGTGAGTACCCACCCGCAAATGATCTGGATTACAGCAATACGTGTTATCGCATTTATGTAATACATGATCCTCATGGGATACAACCACGTCGCGATATAGATATAAAGCGGCTCTATGTGCGATTACCATCCCTTTCTTCTGTGCAAAGGGGTGGTCTGGCAGATAGAACGATCCGTATCTATCTGCCGCACCAAGCCAGACCCAGCAACCGGATTCGGTTACCGGGATCAGCTTTGATTCAAATCGTTCCAATGGTGTTTGGGTTGATTTTGATCTACCCATTATCAGCCACTGCAACTAGCACAAACTTCGTCTTTACCGGAAACGGTTTCACCTTCTTTGATGGTTCGAACGTAATAAACCGTCTTGTTTTCATTTTCCCAAGATTGTTCGTACACATCCCAAACCCATTTAGCATCTACACCCGGCAAGTTCATGTTGATCACATATTCGGCGGAAATACCGGTGTCAACGAACTTTTGCAGACCACCAACTGTTTTGGTCAAGTCGGCTGGGTAGTAAGTACCAATGTTGCGAGAATAGTTCAGCGGGTTTTCTTTGATGAACATCGCAGAAACCGGCATCTTCCCGTCTTTGTTATCTTCATAGAAGAAACCAGCGTATACCGGCATTGGCCCCGCAGAAGCATCCATGAAAATGGAAGAACTGGTGTTCGGTGCCGGGGAAGTCAATTGGCTGTTACGGATACCGTACAGGTCAATTTGAGTTTGAACGTATTCCCATGTACCCGGTGGCAATTGACTGTACTTCGAGAAGTGTCGAGTCATTTCGCCAGTGTCCCACATCGAACCTTTGAACGCCGGGTAAGGCCCACGTTCTTTAGCCAGTTCAATCGATTCCAGAACACAACCGTATTCGATCAGTTCGGCAACTTGCATTGCAAACATATGATCGGTGTAAGGCTTGTTGTACTTCGCGAAGATATCGTGCAGCCCTTGGATACCAACGCCGATGGTGCGGTATTTCAGGTTGTGGAACTTACTGATTGCAACCGGTGGTCGAGTCAGTTCAATACCGTTATCCAGAATACGGGTAGCAACGCGAGCCTGTACGGTCAGTTCTTCGAGGGTTTCACAACGACCAACGACAATACTTGCAAGGTTACAGGTGTGAGCTTCGATGTCGGCATCAATGTTCGAGTACGATTCAACACACAGGTTTGCACACTTCACAACACCACAGTGTTTGTTTGGGTTCATGCGGTTAACGGTATCAGTCCAGAACACGTAAGGCATGCCGGTTTCAACTACAACTTGCAGGAACTTAACCCAGTGAGCTTTAGCGTTGTACACACGAACAACTTCAAGATCACCTTTGTGGTAAGCGTTAACACACTTCCAGTAAGCATCTTCGAACGCATCACCCCACATCAAGTCAAGGCGAATACCCAGAACCTTTTCAACTTCATATGGGCAGAAGGTGTGCCACAGTTCGTCAGGGTTGTTTTTCAACTTCATGAACAAGTCTGGAACACAGATTTGTGGTTTGATGTCGAAACACTTCTTACGCGGGTCACCGGCTTCGGTCTGGATATCCAGATAGTTCGAGATATCGGCGTGCCACATTGGCAGAGCTACGGTAATTGCACCGGCACGTTTACCGGCTTGGTTCACGTATACGGCTACATCGTTCAGGAACTTAACCCAACCGAAGATACCACCGGCCTTGCCTTTCTGACCCATCAGGGATGATCCAAGGGCACGCACGCGACCCATGTAAACACCCATACCACCACCGAGCTTGGAAATTTCCGCAGCACGTTTGATGTTATCCATGATCGAATCAAGATCATCGTTGATTTCGAGGATAAAGCAGGAACTGATGTTACCGTTTTTGCGAAGGTTGCTCAGCCATGGAGTTGCTTGAGAAATCTTGCGGTTAGACAACGAATCATACACTGTTTTTGTGAAATCTAAACGCTTTTGGTCAGTATTTTCAACAGAAGAAATGATCATTGAGTTTGTCATGAACATGTGTTGAATCAGTTCGTTTTCGTGCAGGTATTTGTTTTCCGCAGTTACCGCCGATGCGAAGCTGTGATTCAAATCACGCTCAGGAACGATATGTTCACCCAGTTCTTTCAGTTCGTCATAAGAGAACGATTTGATACCGGGATGGGTGTAATCTTCTTGTGCCAACTGAGACTGAATATAGTCCCCGAAGTCCATTTCATAATTCTTGGAGTCAGACCAACGACCCATCGTTTTCAAACGACCGGCAACAAGTGTCCACTCTGGGGTTTCTGGTGTAGCGAGAATGATCGCGTGATGAATCAGGTTCTGATTAATCTGGCGAGTTTCGATGCCGTCGTAAATGAACTGATCGAATTTGGATTCCAACTCAAGTGGGTTTACATCCAGATTTTCACACGCGAGTTGAATAGCGTATTTAATCTTTGAAACGTCATAGGTGGCTCTACGCCCGTCCCGTTTAATAACTTCTGTCATTACTACCTCAAAAACATAGATAGGGTAGTTTTCTTACCCGTGCGTGATTGGATTATTATTTATGCTCTATCCACAGAGCTTTCGAGCAATTCAAGTGCTTCTTTGATTTGTCCTACGGCAAAATCCAATAGATAATCAGGCATAGCATTACCGTACTTGTCGCGTGGGTCTTCGAAATGTTCCAGTAAGCCTTGGAAGTAGCTCAGGTTGTTCAAGGCGCAATTTAACTGCGCCTTGGGAGTCTTGGTCAGACTCAAATCGAACAACCCCATTACACCGCCATAGGGGCTTTAATAGCCGCATGCGATTCATAGCCTTCCAACTCGAAGTCACTGACCGATGCGTTCTCGAAGTCTTCCAGAGTTCTCAGACTTGGATGAATCCACAGTTTCGGTGCTGGCAGTGGTTCACGGCTCAATTGTTCCAACACTTGTTCGGTGTGGTTCAAGTAAATGTGGGTATCACCAAGTTGACCGGTCAAGTAACGCGGGGTCTTCTTGAGGATTCGACCGAAGATCGCCAACAGAACACCGTATGATGCAATGTTGAACGGCAGCCCGAGGAAACTATCTACAGACCGTTGCGTCCACAACAGGTCGATGTAGTCACCGGTAATACGGATTTGGAAGCCGTAGTGACACGGTGGGAGCGTCATCAGGTGTTGTTCGGCAGGGTTCCATGCACTGACGATCATTCGACGGCATTCGGGGTTTGTAGAGGCTCTGTCAAGCAGGTTCTTTACTTGGTCGATCCGGCGTTCGTAGAAATCCTTACTGTCGAATGAGTCATAGCCGATTTTGTTATAGCCCATCAGTTCCAGTTCGAGTTCAATTTCTTCGGGCTGGTAAGAGTCTGTAACAATCATGTCACGGCGACTACGCCATTGACCACCATACACCGGCCCAAGCTCGCCATCGGTATAACCCAATGCTTTGCCCTGAACGTCGTAGTTCGCGTCCCAGATGGTTTTCTTGTCGAGATTGAAGCGATGTTCTTCGCCATGCAGAAGTGCGCGAAGCTCATTTACGTTGGTCGAACCTTTCAGGAACCACAGAAGTTCGGAAACTACCGATTTCCATGCCAGTTTCTTCGCCGTTACAGCCGGGAAACCGTCCAGAAGGTTGAATTTGATTTGTTCACCGAAGATAGCCAGAGTACCGACTTGGGTACGATCAATGACTTTTTCACCTTCGTTAAGAATTTTGCGATAAAGTTGGTTTAACTCTTTCAATGTTTTGGCCTTGAATACGTTTCAAACAATAAATCCGGTTGACTATCGCCACCGGGCAATTTCACTTCATATTCCAGCTTGTAAGACTGTTGCATCAATCCACGCATATCAAAATATGCATCACCTTGATAGTTCTCTTGGACTAATGTTACATGGACTTGCTCAGCGTATTCGTAGAAGTCTTGATAGACTTTCGCACCACCGATGATCACCATATCTTGATCCGGGTACGCCGCTTTGATTGCCGCCATGACTTCATCGGGAGTACCTTTCACCAGCATGTCAGGGCCGGTCAATTCTTGGTTGGTAATCACGATATTAATTCGGTTGGGTAATTTCTTTGGGAGTGATTCCCAAGTAGTTCTTCCCATAACTACGATCTTGTTCTTGGTGTGATGGATAAACCATTTCATGTCGGCGGCCAGATGGGGCCATGGTAAATCGCCGTTACGACCAATTACTGCTGTTGAACTTGTTGCGTATATCAAAGAAATCAAATTGTTCCCCAAAGAAAAGGGGCCAATTGGCCCCATTTCAAATTTGAATTAACTATCCAGCGATGCAAGGAATGCATCCAGATCGTCAGCAACATCAGGTTCAACGCTGGCTTTACCAGTTGGTTCGTCAAACGGAATGTCGTCGGTTTGTACTACCGATTTAGCCGGTTCTTTGTGAACGCGGGTCGGTTGTTCTGCTTGGGCTTCTGCTACTTCGCGTTCCATTGCGGTCGGCTTACGTGCGGCAGTTGCACCGGTAGCACGGGCATAAGACTTCTCAAGGTCTTCTTTCGACTTGAATTGCTTCTCATCGGTGATTGGCTTGAGTGGGTGCATACCCTTCCAGACAGCTTCCAACTTCGCTTCATCACCGCCGAACAGTTCCGACACAGGGCCGAATACAGAATCGTCGTAGTTTGCGAAACCCGAAACTTGTTTAACTTTCAGGTAGAAGTTTGCACCGTCGAATACGTCAGTTACAACGATTGGTTGGATTTCTTCGATGGTTGGTGCGGCAGCCGCTTGGATTTTTTCGAAGATTTTCTTACCGAAACGGTATTTGAAAACCTTACCAACTGCTTCTGGGTTCGCTTCATCTTTGATAACAACGATGTTCGCCCAGTAGGACAGTTTACGGGAACGTTTCGACGCCAGATCAGCGTCAGCTTTGTTACCGGCCTTACCCGATTCGAACAGTGCGCCGTTAGTGCTGCACACAGGGCAATCGTCGTAAGCACCACCGATGGTGGTTGCACAGTTTTCAATGTACCACTTGTTGGTAACAGGGTCTTTGAAGCTGTGGTTGTAGATTTTTACAAACGGAACCAGTTCGCCGTTTTCACCCTTTGCAGGCAAGAAACGAATGGTCGCTGCACCGTTACCGGCTTTGTCCGAAGTCAATACCCATTCAGTTGGGTCTTTTTCGAACTTTTGAGTACCGGACAGGGTTGCAAGTTGAGCGGCCAGATCAGCGGTAGATTGTTTGTTACGTGTAAACATCTTTTATTTTCTCGTTTTAATCATTAATGGTCAGTTACATCACCAGCAACGCCACTCGCTGGGAAGCCATGAACTCTCATGGTACTTGTTATTTAGTCGATGTTTTCAGCAAGCCTTTTTTCAAGTGCTTTGAAATCAACCAACAGATCATCGATATCCAGATACGGAAACTCATACGGAACGATGAATGAATCATCGACGATAAGTTCGATATACAGAACGTTTTGAATGGCATACAGGTCGTGTAGCTTATTCGGACTAAAACGAAACATCTGTTGTTCGATCCCCAAACAGATGTTAACTACTTGCAGATTTGATGACATCTTTCAATAATACTTCGTCCACAGCAAATAACTTGCTGTATTTGTGCAATCGGAAGGCAACGTCTTTGTAGATAAAAGACTCTGCATCTTTGAGGAATGGAACGATTGAATCGATCAGCACAATGAATTCCGCTGTCAATCTACCCTGTTCAAACTCTGAAAGAATGAAAGGTGTCTGACCGCGAAGTGATTCACTGAATTTGATATGTTTATTATACAACGATATCAGGTACGAACTAAACATTGTCTCAAACTGATTTTTCGGATTGTCAAGGAAACCCTTGGACGCCAGAAGGCGTGAATCCCCGGTGTCGCCCAGAAAATCCCGTACCCAGTTGGTATGAATCGAATTCCTTGCATAGAACAGAACCCAGTCGTTCGGGTGGTGGTTCCGTGCAATTCTATCAAACGCATGCTTTTCTGGGAACGAATGCTCGTTCCATTTCTTTGGTGCTGGTTTCTTGAAATTGTACTTGATTCCGTCATATCCAGACGTGATGTGCATACTTACCGCAGTATAAAGCTTGTAAGCTTCAAATCCATTCCGAAATACTTTCGGCGTTGCCGTAGGTTTCAGGCTTAATAGTGCGGTCATTGATACCTTCAAGATACAGTTTCTGTTTCAATGATTCACTGATGTACTTTGGAAGAACATCTTCTTCGATTTCAAGTTCATCAGCCAGTGCCAGAACAGTAGTAGCAAAGCTACCACCATCCCGATGAACACGCAGTTCAACTTCCATGCTGAATGTGGAAGCTTTCTTACTCATCTTCGGCTTCGTCCGGTTCTTCGATGTCACCGAAGACTTTTTCGAACAGTTCTACACGGTTTTCAAACTGTGCTTTCTTCGCGGCAACGTCCTGCTTATGGTACATAGCGGCCAGTGCGTTGAAGTCACCCGGTTTGATTTGGAATTCTTCTTTCACCTTGGTGGTGATTTCTTTCATCAGTTCCTTTTCAGCGTCAATACGCAGCAAGGCACCCGAACGCTCTTTCGCAGCCGCTTTGATGGCTTCGATGTCGGAAGGGGTCAGATGTTCATAGTTACCAGTTTCAATAATGCTCATTTCAATACCACTGTAATTTGTTTTTGATCGTTGTAAGTTTGCTGTAGACAACCCACAGATGGGTGAACCAGATAGTCGATATAAAGAATTTGAAATCCTTCGTCCAACCGCCTATATCAAAGGTTCCCATTATGAAAGCACCCAGCAAATAGAGAACCAGTACAAGGCCACCAACGATGGCCCCGTACAGTTTGATTGTTCGACTCAAGCCGTTACAGCTTGTTTGATGATCTTCTTGATAGCTTCAACGTCGGCTGTTACACCGGCTTCCAGCTTGGCAATCTGATCTTTCAGGAACTCACGGTTCTCGGACTCAATCGTACCCAGCACGGTATAGGAACATACTCTAGCTTTAGCGTTACGGTAGTCTTTCGGGAAAGCTACAACATCCGCAGGGTTGACCTTGACCACCAGAATCTTGGACTTCGACCCTGAACCGTAGAACCCGCCGTAGTGTGGCAGATAGTCTTTGGAGCAGATGTGCAGACCGTAGGAACAAGTGTGGTTCGGATCAGGGTTAACCTTGCTACGATCCATCGAAACCACTTTGCCCGGTGAGTTGTCCATAGTCCCGGTGTACAGGTCTTTGAAGTCATCACGAACGATCTTGTAAGCCAAGAAGTGTCCGTCATCGGTCATTGCCAGATTGTTCACGATCAAGAAGTCATAGAAATCTTGAACTGCGCGGCGGTCTGGGTTACCGATCAAGTTATCAAGGAACTTAACCAGAATCTCGGCAGATGCACCGGCATGGATCAGCGACTTGATTTTAGCGGTCAGCTTAGTATCAACGTTGGATTTTTCACCCGACTGGTTGACATAGAACAGTTCGCCTTCTTCGAATCCGACTTTACCATCACCGAAGCTGTTGATAGCTTGGATCAAGTTGAATTTCAGACCGACGATTTCTTTGATCACTTTGGTATTTTGTTCTTTCAAAGCTTTGGCAAGTGTACCAAAGCTTTCGGTGTCATCGTCCTTCAAGAACGTGCCCGACATAGTGCCATGTTCGGTATCGATCCAGATGTAAATTGTCTGGTCGTTAACGATATAGCGAAGCGTCTTTTCTTTCATTGTTACTTCAAGAACCCTCTCAGTTCAGTTTCATTAATCATACCATGTGCGATCATTGCACTAAACATTACCAACGATTCGCTGAAATCTTTCGTCGGCCAATGGGCACCGTAATAACGATCAGACGCCTTGTCGATCAGGATATTGTCCGTGAACGAATCCTTGAACTTCAACAGGCCATCATCACCCATGGTGTTATCACCGCTCATCGAGAATGTATTCTTGATGAATTGTTCGGTCATGTAATCCAACGGTTGACCAAATTTGATTTTGCGCAGTGGGTCAAAGAAATCTTTGAGCAATGTATTTACCTTCGGGTTTGCCATGGCTACATCGTAATTGACTTGAGCCAATTCAACCCCGGTCATTACCCACTTACCGTAAATGCCTTCGAACGATTGCTTGGTCATACACTGACGAATTTCAGCTTTCAACAGTGTCGAGATATCCGCCCAGTGGGTTGGAATTACATCAAACACCTTGTCAGTAACGATAGCCAACGGCTTACCAGCTTTCGCGGCAGCATCGGTAATCATTTTCCACGCAGCCGTACTCAGTTCGTCGGCCCGGAAGTCGTAACCGTTGATGGTCAGACGCTTGGACACAGAACCCCATTTCAGGTACAGGTAATCACCTTCAAGCTCGCCATCGTTCATGTTGCGATAGTCCTTGACGGCAATCGGCTTGGTGAACGGTTGCATGAAATGATAGAAACCGGAATAGGTCACTTTCTCACGCTTGGCTGCATTCGGGTCTTTCTCGGCCCTCAAACGCTCTGGGAGGTTCGTAGGCATGTCAGACAGGTAAATCCATGGCGTACCATGTTCGTCAAACTTCGCAATGACTTCTTTGAACAGGTCTTTGCTTGCCGGGGTGGTAGCGTCCGGGGCCATCATGAACATTACGTTGCTCAGGTTACCAGATGCATAACGAATCTTTTTCAGATACGACTTTTTGTCATCGATCAGAATGAAACGTGTACCTTGGCTTGGTGTAACCTTGACCGCATCTGCACGAATATTGCTCAGCTTTTCAATCCAAGACCGATGTTTTTCACGAACACTGAACTTTTCAGTACCGTCAGGATTCTTGAAGCTGTAACCAATGGTCGTGTTCAACCCCACACCTTTGTATTGCAACTTGAAGATGTTGTGCGGGTCTTTCTGCGAATTGTAAATCATTGCCTGATACAAGTTCGGGCACTTATCAACGCCTTCTTGCAGGTCTTTCGCCATTTCTCCACGAATGTTTTTCATACCTTCGATCAGATTGGCAATGGTGGTTTTATCGTAGGACAAACCTTCACGACCGGCGTTTACATCAAGTTGACCAATCTTGTAATCGATCACGAAACCACGGCTCGCACGCTGTTGATAGCTCGAAAGGAACGGATCAACACCTTTCAACTGGCCCATATCGATTGGATATGCAACCGGCCCCATCAATGCATAGATGGTACGATCATTGGTGATGGTCTTGAAGTTTGTACCTTCGAAACCATAAACCGGTTCATCCCAGTTCCAGTTAACGGTATTGGCACCGACAATTGGGCGAATCGGGAAGAACTTATAAGCTTTCAGTGCCGCAGCACGGAACAGATTGTAATCGTTTTTCTTCACAGGAACTTTGATGGTCACACCGTTTTCAAAGGTTGCATCAATTTTTTGTTCAATCAAGAACAGTTCCGGGGCACCACTTTGGTTCAGGAAGCAAGTGTATTGGTTCTGAACACCGTCTTGTCTAGCAAATACTTCAAACGCATCGGTATAAGCGAATGGGGATTTAGAACCCAGACCCATTGCACCGATTTGATCATTACTTTCGGTCTTGGTGGACTCGAAATAAGTAGTGAATACGTTTTTAACCTGATCATCGTTCAGACCAGTACCGTAGTCGATTACTTCAAACCAAGGATGCATATCACTTGGCAGAACAACTTTGAACGGAACATCTGCCTTACCCGCCATAAAATGGGAGTCAATCGCGTTACAACCGATTTCACGGACAATAGCCAACGGCTTGTCAGAGTAAAGGTTGCTGGAAAGCAGTTTAAATGCTTTGGCGGATGCTTTAATCGTAAATGCTTGGCGGCTTTCGATATTACTGGTTGCCGCGTTACCTTCTGTCACAATCATCTATTTCTCACAAGTTGCTGATTTTGTTGAGGAATTCTACCACCGGATGATGGTAGAATAAACATTGCATCAAACTTTCTGGGTATGTTCCCGGTACGCCTGCATGTAGCCTTCACCTACCCGGTTCATGGCTTCCATGTCATGCACGAAACGTTCGTTCACGTCACCAAAAATTGATGAAAACATGCACCCGGAATGATACAACCGGGCACCTTCTTGTTCTGGTGTAATGTCTTCCGGTGTCATGCAACCAGACCCAAGGCTTCACGCCCTGCATCATGGTTGCCGCGTGCCGCTTCGATGTCTTCCGGGGAGGACATGCAACCGAACGCCTTGGCATGGAACACTTCGTCGCTCAGGATGTTGGTAAACACTTGGGCGATGTCGTTGAACCGCACGTCGTCGGCCAACAGGCGGATACGTTCCAGACGCATGACTTCGGCGTGGTGACCGATTGCGCAAATCTGGGAGAACGTAACCGGTTCGGTCGGCAGAGTTTTGGCCCAATACCGCACCGGCTTTTCACGGTACAGTTCCGGGGTATGGATGCCGCGAGCCAGCAACAGTTCAAGTACCCATTTGGCATGCTTGGCTTCGTCGTCAGCGATCATGGTGACCAGTTGACGTTCGGTGTCGGTGATGTCCGGGTACTGGGTCAACAGGTCACGAACGCGCACAGCGGCGGTTTGCTCGCCGTAGTATTGATCCTTGAGCCATGCCGCCATTTTCACCGGGTCGTTCGAAACTTCATCCCACCATTCTTGTGTTGTACGCATCATTTGTCCTTAAAGGAATTCATCAACTTTGCCGAGCAGTTCTTTCATCCGATGCTTGACCAGATAATTGAAGATGCCGACGCCAGTTGCTACGGGTTTATTGAACTCTGCAATAATCTGGTCACCGATTTCTTCTGGAATCAGTGTCAAATCAAGCAGTTTCAGGTTTTCGTAATACCGATCTTTGGTGAACTGATCAGGTGCCCAGTTTTCAACCGGTTCATGCAACCAAATATCAAGTTCTTTTTGGAAAATCGACTTCTGGCGAGTGCCTTTCATCGACAACAAATGATCGGAAACCGATTTGATGTTGGAAATACAGTCTTTCGGGTCGCCCTTGATAACCTTTTCCATCAAATGCAACCGAGGCGAGCCGTTCGATGGGAGAACCCATTTCTTCTGCATCGGGGAGAACTGTTTGATGTTCCGGTTGGTTTGAAGCTGTGCCCAGTCACCGTCAGACGAAATCAACAGGATTCTATGATACAAATGACCCAGACGCTTCACCAGCACCCCGGCGATGTCATCCGCTTCAACGCCTTCAATCTGCATTGTATGGAACGGGAACCACTGAATCAGTTCTTCACGGATGATATTCATCGCTTCAAAGATAGCTTTGAAGTCAAAGTCAGATGCATCACGTTGGTCTTTTCGATGGCCCTTGTAATAGGGTGCGAGTTTCTTCCGCCAGTACGGGCCTTTATCTGTTGCCAGTACAATATGCGGGTATTCGCGTTTGTTCCTTAAAACATTGGAACGAATCGTATTCAATACAACATGGCGAATCAAATCGGTCGAAAGAGTATCGGTCGGTCTGAATGTCGCTTGAATTGTACTGATAACGATTTGAGAGAAGTCAACAATCATCAGACCTTGTTGTCTGGCATTGTCAACTTCTAAGAAATCATCCAAACTCATTTAGCGTTATCAATCTCGTCATTGATGAAGTCACGTAATACATAAATGTCCGCATCAAACAATGCGGTAGAATGCATCTTTTTAATCATTGCCCACAGATGAACTTCCAACGTTGCCCGGTCGTCAAGTGTTCCGTTGAAGTGTTTCAACAACGGGAACAAATCCTTGTTGACAAACATACCGGAATTCTTCCCATCCACCAGTAATTCGGTAGAAAAGAAAGATTTCCCGGTTTGGAAGTCTTCGCCCATCTTAGATGGGCCGAAGGTGATTACTTGCATCGAACAACGTGACGCAGGAATTGATGCAATTGGCTGCACCCGATGGTTTCAGGCAGTTTGCCGTCTTTGAACAGGGCGTCCGCCCATTGCTTGGTGTGATGGCTACGCTCTGGCTCAGGCATCGAACTCAAGGCGTTCATGTAATCGATTTTGATGTAACACACAACGTCACCGTCATGTTTTACCGGGTAAACTTTGCTGTCTTTCATGGTAATCGATGTGTAATCCAGTTCCAGTTTCACCATCGCCACTTCCGGCATGGAAATGATCTTGAACGGATAACTATCGTTCGGCAGGTTTTGATTCGAAGTCAGAACTTCAACCATGTAAAAGCGACCGAGGATCGCCATTTCGGCAGTTGCCGCACCGACAACCCGACCGTAGCCTTCAATACCGCTGTAACTGAATGCCGCGTAATTTTTGTCTGTAAAGTTGTACTTGCTCATATCTACCTTGATAAATAAGTTATAAATTGAAAGGAATTTACCATGACCACACCATCTTCATTCAAAGTCACTGGTGGTTTTGATGCATCTAACCAAAAGTTAACTAACCTTGCGGATGCAACAAACCCACAGGATGCATTGAATCTTCGTTCGCTTACTGCGAAAAACACCGTACAAACATATGATCCAACCAGAACATACCCGGTTGATTACATCGTCGAGTATTCAGGTCAGCTATGGAAATGCGTTACCATCGCCACCGGAACATTTGATAAAATCAAATGGGTTGCGATCAAAGGCACGGAGAATTGGATTCGCATTACTGGTGCATACACAGCCACCAGTGTGGATAGCTTGCTGGTTGATACGACATCGGCCCCTATTTCTATTACATTGCCTGCAACACCAAAATCTGGTGAATACGTTACGATTGTCGATTCTGGCAATGCTGACATCAACAACATTACTGTTGTTAGAAATGGTTCGACTATTGCGGGTCAATCGGCGGATTTGGTTCTGAATGAATCAGCGATTCAAGTGACGCTAGTATACCTCGGCGGGACATGGATTCTAAACATTCAGCGTCAAAAACGTGTGGAATTCATTTCCGGTACGGCGACGGCTGAATCAAACACCGTCTACGCCATGCTGATTTCATCCGCATTCAGCGTAACCTTGCCTCAAGCCCCGAGAACCGGTGACTGGGTGACTCTGTTCGACCGTAACGGTAATGCTGGAATATATCCTACCACAATCGACGGTGGAGCTAAACAGATCGATGGTTCGGCTACCTTTACTTTCGATCTGAAAAAAGGTGCGTATCAGTTCATCTACAACGGAACCGGTTGGGTGAGTTTCCTGCTGGCCGGTAACGCCCTGCAAGCTGACAAAAACCTGACCGATATTGCTGATGCTGCAATCGCACGTACCGCATTGGGGTTGGGCACTGCCGCAACGCAGGTCATGGGTACTGGTGTTGGTCAGATTCGAACCAACGCACAGAATGACACCGTGTATCAGCCATTGGATCAAACCCTGAATGCTATTGCTGCACTGGTAACCGCTGCTGACAAGATCATTTATGCAACCGGGATTGATACATTTGCTCAGACCGACTTCCCATCACAGGCTAGATCATTCTTGGCGGCCACTACACAGGCTTTGCAACGTACAGCCTTGGGGTTGGGTACTGCTGCAACTGCAACCGTTGGTACAGCCTCTGGTAACGTCATGGCGGTAGGTGCATTCGGGATTGGGGCGAGCGATCTACCCGGCCCGAACGTTGTGGATTTGAACACACTGTTGACCACCGGTATTACATATATCAGTTCGTCCTCTACAAACCTTCCGGTGGTAGAGTCTGGATTTTTGTTTGTTAGTGGTGCGGTTGTCGCATCGAACCGCGTAACCCAAACATATCGAACCGTTACAACCGGTAAAGTGTTTGAACGTCGTTTGAACGTAACTTGGTCTGCATGGATTGAAGTGTTGACCACGGCTAACACCGGCTCTGCTGCATTGGCGAACGTTGGTACAGCCGCTGGTAACGTTATGGCGGTCGGTGCGGGTGGTTTGCTTGCGGGTACACTTGCGGCACAGACACTTGATGTAAATACCCTTGCAACAACCCAACTGCTATATGTGAACTCGGCAGCTACAAACATTCCATCTGCTACATTTGGGCATCTGTTCCATATTCAGTTTGGTGATTTGACATGGGCATGCCAGAGATACTTTACAGTTACCGGCATTGAATGGGTTCGATACAAAATTGCATCAGCATGGGGTTCGTGGTCACAGGTTCTAACCCAAGCACAAACGTTCCCAGCTTGGACAAACGTTACCTATGTAAACTCTTGGTTGGATTTTTCGGCAACTTATAACAGTGCCGGATACCGTAAAGAAGGTAACAGAGTTTGGTTGCGTGGGGTGATGAAGAACGCAACAACTAACGCCGCGTCACCATTTACATTACCATCTGGGTTCCGACCATTGAAGGCGAAATTGTTTATCACTCAAGGGATAAACATCACCGTCGATACCACCGGTATTGTTACGCTATCGGCATATACCGCTAACGTTTCACTGACACTAGATGGCCTATCATTCGAGATTGATTAATGAAAGCATACGAACTAGATACAAACGGGTATTACATTAGTGATATCCCGTTCTTTGATCAGGATAATACCCCACCATTCTACACAACTGTAGAAATGGTGGAGAGTTTCTACAAACCACGGTTTGATGGAACTAACTGGGTTGAAGGTGATGTAAGAGAGAACCATATTGGTACAGTTGCATATAACACCGCAACCAGAGAACCAAAATTCATCTATACCCTCGGCCCGATCCCGGCTGGTTATACCTCACAAATCCCAAGCGAATTTGACGAGTGGGATGGTATTCGATGGATTACCAATAATGCATTACGAATCGAAACACTGAAACAGCGTAAGTTGGTTGAAGTTAACCATGCATTCGAATCCGCGATGATGTCGGTTCGAATCAATTACACCGAATCGGAAATCATGTCATGGTCGAAACAAGAGGCGGAAGCAAGGGGTTGGTTGGCTGATGATACATATCCAACACCAATCCTTGATCTAATTGCGGTTGCGCGTGGTATGGATAAAACAATACTTCTGAATAAGGTTGTTTTGAAAGCTGATCAATATGCATATGCAACTGGTGTGGCTATTGGCAGACGACAACAACTAGAAGATCAGATTGCATTGATCACAGTGGGTCAGGAATCCGAATTGGAACAGATTAATTTCTGATATTCGAATTGATGTAATAAAAGGGCCGAATGGCCCTTTTTCTATTCACTAAATAATGTATATAAACAAAGAGTAATATCATGTCAACAATTAATTTGGACATCGACGGTCTATTTACCAGAGTAAGTAGCCTTGAGGGTGGTGCAACACTACCAACTAACATCACTGGCCCGGACGGTACAACTTTTGTTGGTTTTGGTGACCGAACCCTATATAACAAACTGGGTGAACATATCAGTGTTAAGGATGCACCATTTAACGCAAAAGGCGATGGTGTAACCGACGATACCGCAGCTATTCAAGCAGCATTTAACTATATCGCCGCAAACACAGCATCTGGTGCAACAACCTCCGGTTCGATGTCTACATCGTATACCGGTACAGGCCCGATTCTGTTCTTCCCTAAAGGGACATACAAGATCACCGCCCCTATTGTATGCGGTGGTTATCTGGAAGTTCTTGGTGAATCTGCAATCATCAAACAATATACCGATATCGCTGATATTTTTGTAGTTGCAATGTATCAACTAAAGATTCAAGGTATGCAGTTTGTTGGTGGACGTAACCAGATCGACATATCAAACGCCAACACCAACTCATCGATGGTTGAAATCAGTCACTGTCAGTTCTTCTTGTCGCGCAACTTTGCTATCAACACTCATGCAATTGGGGTTGACGGTGGTGGAAATGCATGGGCACACTTGAGTTGTGACTTGAACATTTACAAGTGTAGATTCATTGCATGTCATCAAACAATTAACAATTGTTGCGACCATGTTACATTTGAACAATGCTGGATTCAACCAGATAAAATGAACATGTCACCATCTACGGCGGTTATGATCAACCGTGGTGTATATCCAAGCGATTGGAACAACCTAACCAGAATGCATTTGAAGGATTGTTTCTTAATCCCTGCTATTGGTCAAGAAGGTGTTGACCGTGTTGATAGCGTTCGATGGATTGATAACTACGGTAGCTTTACAGCAAGTCACTGCCGTTTCGGTGGAGAATATGGTGGGATGCGTATTCTAGATCATCTTGGTGCGCCAAACCTAGACTTCCCTTGGAACTCAACCGAAGTAATTTTCGAAAGTTGTGCCTTGTATTGCGGCCCTGATTCTAGATTGGATTCGGCTGTAATGGGTATCCAAGGACAGATTCCGAACAGATTCGTTATGCGTAACTGTACCGGCCCGCTTGGTAGACCGATCATTGCGAACTTCTCATCAACCGATATTACATCTTACATGGCAGCTTTTGAAGCTGGTACGGCAGGTCGTAAATCCTATGAATACTTCAAAATTGATATTCAAGATGTTATCCACGATATTAACGCATATACACCAACACGTACTATGATTCCGAGTGGATTGTATCCATACTTGGTTAAAGGTCGTAACACAAGAGTTAGTAAAACCGGACAATCTCTGGCGAATGCTTTTGCGGCTAACCCTGTATCGTTTGATACAATTGATTTCGATAACGTTGGTTGCTTCAAGATCGCAAACCCAACTCAGTTGCTCATGCCTAACGGTGCATCTAGAATGCGTATCTCTGTTAGTGCAAAAATTGAAGTTGATGGTGCTGCGAAAGTTATCGGTATCACGATTGTTGACTCTGGTGGTACTGTTCTTGCTGGTGATGTTTGCGAACGTGGGATTAACTCAAGCCCGGACAAGGATCAGATTCAATTGTCCACCGATGTTTACGGGCCACCAACCAGTTGGTGGAACGTTATCATCAAACACAACGCGGCAGCACCGTTGAATATGATTGAGTGTAAAGTAACATGTACACCAGTTGATTTGATTGTGTAAAAGAAAAGGGGCCAATTGGCCCCTTTTTTGTTATCTGTCAACTTCACCGAACAAATCGGACATATCAACATCTTCTGCATCAACACCAGTGCCTTTAGCAATGGCCCTGACCACTTCTTTCTCTGTGTATTGTTCATCAACCCGCTTGGCATAAACCGCATCGTGTGACGTGTTCACCAATGCCGATTGTTTCAATGCATATGGGTTGTGATGGCGTACCGCGTCATATGGTGCATGCACCAGCATTTCAGCCGCAACTTTGGTGTTTCGATAAGACTGTTTCTCAAGCTTATGCACACCGTCTGCAATCCCTTTCAGTTCCGACTTAGAAAACCCTTTATGAGCTTTGATATAATTCAGGATCAGGTTTGATATAATCTCGCTACGGTTCAATGGCGATTCATCAATCACATCACTGAATTCCCGCATTAGATCAACCGGGATATATGCGTTCAGGTTGACCTTACCGGCATAATCTAAAGGTTTTTGGTTGGACATCTTTTTGATTGCTCTGGTCAAATTCTTTTTGTAAACGTCCCGCTGTTCCATGATCCGGTTGTATTCGTTCAGGCACACAGCGAGCTTTTCTGTCTCAAGGGTTAGTTTATTCAGTTCACGCAAAAACGAATTGGTGACTTCCCCTCTTTTCTTCATTGCCTGCATAGCAATGGTCACTTGGTCACGGCGAACTACAGGCTTCTTTGACTTCGAGCCTTTCGGTCTGCCGCGTGGTCGTTTGACCGGTGGGGTTACTTCAATCACATCAAACTCTCAAATGGTTGTATCATTTATTTATCGGACAGCAAAAAGCCCGGAAAACCGGGCCTTTGGTCGAAATAGTTTTGGGTTTAGAGGTCTTCGACCCGCAATGCACCTTCACTCGGAACCCGAGTAGGGTTGTAACGAGCCAGAACATAATCAGGGCGACGACCATCTGTTTGTGGACAGCACGCCATCACACGCCAGTTCTTGTCTAATGCCTCTTGCAAACGGTCGGTACAGCAGTTGTCCAACAGCATGGTTTCGTTGTACATGGACAACATGTTACCCGGTACATGAACACCACAGCGGTCATTGAATGTATCCGATTCATGGACATAGCCCCGCGACACTTCTTCAAGCCGGTGTGCAAGGGCCGAAATGCGCTGGGTCAATGCCGCGTTGTCAATCCCGTAATCAGCCTGCATAACAACCTTGAACTTGTAGCCCCAGACCACCAAATCGGTCAACTGAGTTTCAGTCACCATAAAATCGTGGCAGGATTCCAACCAGCTTTTCGGCATGTGTTTTGTATCAATCCCAATGGATTCCATCGCATCGATGGTTTCTTGACGTTTGATCGCCCGGACTTCCTTATCAGAGTCCCATGGAAATTCCAGATTGATTACGAGAACGCGCATTTGTTTAGTCCTTTGGAACCAGATTCTTTTTGTATTCGGTGTAATGCTTGCGGGAAATGGAAATGATCCAAACCAGCAACGTTGCCCAGATCAAGTACCAGACACCGGCGGCCACATGCCCGGTAAACACCAGAACCAGTGGAGCGATGAACGTACAAATCCGCGAGATATAACCCAGCAAAGACTTTTTGGTCAATGCTTCATACAGATCAATCTTTTTGGAATGATCATTGATCACATACGCGACCAATGTACCGAACCCGTACATCGTCGTAATCAATCCGGCAATGATGCCCCAGATAATGATCGCGAACGTTGCAAAGTTGTCGATCCACGAAACACCGGTCATGAATGCCAGAATAGGCAGTCCGATAGTCAGTGCATGTACACCAATGGTGCAAACCCAACTAGTCATCGATTTCTCTTTCATTAGCGGCGACTCGGACGTGAAGGGCTGGAAACTGCCCGCGACGGTGTGTAACCGCTCGAACGGCTGGCGTTCGAATTACCACCCCAACCCGTGTTGTTCTGTTTCACAACCGGCTTAGAAGCCGTGGATGTACTGGAACCCAGACCCCAACCACCCGAACTTGGCTTCACGGCAGGAGCAGTTGCCGGTTTACTGGGTGAACCCCAACCGGAACTAGCCGGTTTGACAGCCGGGGCTTGAACAGCACGCGGTTGAACCTGACCGAACCCAGCACCGGTATTAGGCTTTACAGCCGGTTTCGGTGCCGATTGGAACTGTTGAGTCGAACCCAAGCGGTTTTGGTACGCGGTCGGATTCGCTCGAACTGTTTGCCGGGTCTTTTGAACAACCGTGGTGTGATAGTTGTTCACAACCTTGGTACGCTCACGGCGATAAGAACTATCGTCGTTGTAGTAGCTGTTCGAATACGGACGGTGGCTCTGTTGGTAGTTGTTGTAGCCACCACCGCTGTTGATAGCGTTCGCGAGCATCATACCCGCACCAGCACCAGCCAGAAGCGGCCAAACGCTCTCAGACACGCCGCTAGACGCCGCTGGTTGGGTATTGTTGATGATCACCGGCTGACCGTTGGCACCCTGTTGATACTGGGGTTGTTGTACCGGTTGTGGTGGGTTCTCACGAACCACATGCAAGGTACGTTCGCCTTTTTCGTTGTAACCGTAATAGGCGTCTTTGACCAGCGGGTCACCCTTTTTCAGTTCGGTAATGATCCCGGCAAGTTCCAGATCATCGGCTTCTTGCTGTGCCTTGGCGTTCTGTTGGGCGATCAGTTCCAATTGGGCCTGTTGGGCCAACTGTTCCTGACGGATTTCTTCATCACTTTTACCGCAACCGGTAAGAACGATAGAAGCAACCATCAGTGCGATAAAAGTCTTGTTCATTTGTTAGTAACCGTGTGTGTCCATGATGAATTGTTTGCCGTGGTCAAGCAGTTCCTGAATTCGATCAGCAACCATCTTGGCTTCTCGGATATGCATTGACAAATGGTTGTACCGGTTTCGAACACGGTGTCCGTACTTAGCCGACGAAAACAACATTTCAGCCAATCGTTTGTCGATTTCGAAGAACGATTTTACCGCATCCCAACCACCGTCATGTTTGAACAACGGTGCGGCACCGTTCCATTTCATGCCCATCTTGCGGAATTCCGCATCAAAGCATGCATGACCAACCGCACAGGCCGAGTATCCACATACATTACGTTCATCGGTCGGGTTCCGCCATGAATGCAGATTAACCCGGTTAACTTGCAGCGGTGTGGTACGTGGTCGGTTGATTTCGGCCATGATAGATTGGTCTGGTTCCCACGAACCGGCGACCACACGTTCCATCATTACCCGCATCATTTCTAAACGTTCGAGATTCATGTATCTACTCGCATTTGGTTTGTATCCAACAGAACTTCAATCTGTTGGTTGAATTTATCTTCACCGATTAACAACAGTTCGTCAACCCTTGATTTCACTTGACCGGGTTGAACCCCGTATCTGTCCCAACCAAGGTAATTGCGTTTATAGAACAGATGTTCGGCGGTTTCTTGTGTAATGCCAAACAGTTCGTCGATAGCTTCCCAATCATCAATCCCACCCATTGATGGAATTGTTGGGATGCCGTCCACCATTCGCAAGCCCAAGGCTTGAAACCGTGGATCGAAACAAGCATGACCAACCGCACAGGCCGAATAACCGCAGGTATCACCGGCTTGGTTGTATTCCATTTCAACCCAGTGACTCAGGTTGAAACCTTCGACATTCTTCGGTCGGGCTTTGATGGGGCCGATGATCAGGCCGTAACAAACTGGTGTGCCTTTCCATGTCCCGGCGATTACTTCACCAAGCATGTCAGACATCAATTGCAATGTATCTTTGTTCATCACTTCACCGGGATACGTGGATGTTTAGGCAATGCCCAGTCGGATTCGAACTGTGCTTCTTTAGCCAGACCCTGCAACCACATCCACATGAACATGCATGGCAGGGTGATGAAAATCGATTTAAAGCCGGTAGGCCAACCGAACATAGCACCAAAAACCATGATCACAACAGCGTATGCCACAAACGCCAGCCAGCAATAACCGGATTTGTAAACCGGGGTTACTCGCATCAAAGCCATTTTGTTACCCTCAGATGCGTTGCAGGATGTCCAACGCGGTGTTCTTGTCGATGTTGTTGGCACGCATGAACGATTGGAACTTGGTAGTGTTCAGTTCTACCTGATGTTCTTCGGTCGCTTCTTTCAGACCACCGGTCAACATCGAATTGATTTCGGCTTGGGTCAGGTTCTGACGGATAGCCGACTTACAGACCGATTTGATAGTACCCATCAGGTTCTGTTTCAGCTTGATCAGTTCACCAGTTGCGCTGGTATCGACCGGGGCAGCCGCTGGCTTGCCGGTTACAGGCTTGGCAACCGAACCAACGGTTTTGGCGATGGTGTCGGCCTTGGCTTCTTTGTCGATTTCACGTTGCAGCTTGCCGGAAACGTAATCACCCATCCATTTGGTCAGGCGGTAGTTGTGGCGGTCTTTCATCGATGCTTTCGGGCAGTGCGCCGCCAGAATTTTTGCCAACTTGTGGTTGGTGTTCATTTCCGGGTGGCTGCGCAGGGATTCGACCATCTTGCAGATCGTCAGTCGGTCAGCCGCGAGGAACATAACAGAACCACCCGGTTGAGCGATTGCACGTTTTTCTGCTGCGAAGTAGACACCGATGAAAGTTGAGCTTGCGTTCATTTGTATTCCAGTTATTTGGTAAGGTTGGTCACAATAGTTTTGAGGTCATCCAGTTGCTTCAAGATGTCCTGCATCACTTGATAGGGCACATGGTAACCAAGCTTCTGTTCTGTTGCAAGCGGTTTTTGTTCTGTTTGTGCATTTTGTTGCACTGGGAGTCGTGGGTAACGAGTCCACTCATGATCATTCTTACACCACGCAGTACCGGCGATGTCTCTAGCACCGATTACACCCGGTTCATCACATGTCGGGCAACGACCGTAGATGCAGTTTTCAGCCGGGGCTTTGCGTGGTCTGGCATTGCTAGGAATAGCCAACAGGCTATGGGCATGCTCCCACTTGTGCCCATTTTTGCAATACAGTGTGCCTACCATGTCCTTTGCCATGTGAGTTGCACATTCGTAGCAGAACGGACAGATGCCCAACCCAGATGGTTTATCGGCAATGAATCTGTTCGGCAGGTCTGCGCTACCATCTATCGCAATACCCGGCATTATTGTTTCACCAGAATCAACGGCAGGTTGGAATGTTCAAACACCGAACGAATGATTTCTTCGATCACCGACCATGTTCCGTTACCCAAACCGGCACCGATCAACGGGAACAACAGGCGTTCGATGTTGGTATTGGGCGCCATATTACGGATAACTTTGAACGAATCTTCAATTGCATCATAAGACACATAACGAACATCCGGGTCACGACCGAAATACTCTTGGGTGATTGCGTTCAATACCCAGATTTTATCGGTTGTATCAAAGTAAGGAATCACGGTTCCCATGAACAGTTGATTAGCCTGACGGACATACGCACTACGGTATGCATCATATGCGCCCGGATAGATTTCACGAACACCAGCGGCCACACCGGAACCCATCACACCTTGGGCATTACAACCATGCACCATGGCATCACCGGGTTTCAGGTACGCGAAAATATTGCCTTTAACGGTCGAAATAGTTTTGGACATTGATACAATCCTATAGACAAAAGGAAGCCGGGATTTACCCGGCTAACGTAAAGGAATCTTGACCTTAACCACCAAAAAGGCAGTTAAGGTAAAGAATTGTTGACCTTATGCAATCACCCAAGTATTCGCAACGGCACCGGTTACATCGTGCTGTTTCAGAATGGTGATGCCGTTGGTGGACTTGATCACCCAACCGGAATGGCTAAAGCTTGGTACTTGCATACGCACAGCTTGAGCGACATCGAACGGAACGGTAATGGTCACCGGCTTGGAAGTTGCCAGATCAACCACAACAACGGTGGCGAACTTCGGTTTGTTCTCGGCTGCAACCAGTTGACGAATCTGGCGAGCGACCGATTCCGAAACAGAACCCAGCTTTTCGTAATTCAGGTAAACGGTGGTCTGTACAGCCGGTTGCGCGGCGACGGCTTGGGTTGCCTGTACGGCGGTGGTCAGCTTGCTTGCAGCCTTGACCGGTGCTGGTTTCGCGACTGGAACCGGCTTGGCGGCGACGGCAGCGGTTGTAACGTGGGTCAGGGTGGTGATGCGGTAGACAGCTTCGCTATCGAATGCCGACTGAGAAACTTGGTTCAGCTTGATCGCGAAGTTTTTGCTTGCGGCCAGCTTGATCACGTTGTCAGCGGAACGGGTAACCGGCCCACCACGAACGGTCAGATTCAGGTGACCACGGCGACCGTCCAGCTTGATTTTTACATCAGCGAACTTGCCGGTGGCTTTCAGGGCTTCTTTCAGCGGCTTGCGCAGGTCGAAGTCCAGAACGTTGGTCAGGGCGACGGTAGAGTGTTGGGCTTTCAGGCGTTGAGTTGCAGACATCTTTCGGTATTCCTCACAAGGTATTGATTAAAACAGAACTTCTGTTTCGTTGTGTGCCCATTATGGGGCATCAGTTGGTCAGGATAAACATTCGAACTGATTTATTTGGTCAAGGTAGTTTTGATGGAATGGAACATATCGGCCAACCTAACACCCCGATCATCGGTGTCGAACATCGCAGCGCTGATTTCACACTGCCGAATCGCACGATCAACCTTATCGGTCATGTGTTGATTCTGTTCCTTTAACTGATTGATCAGTCGCTTAGCGTAGCGTGGTGGTTCGATGTCAAACGGTTCAGCGAACAGTTTACGGGCTTCATATGCCCAGTCATTGACCAAAGGTGATTTGATACAATCGTTGTATGTGCCTTCGGTGCATTCAACCCACGGTGACCATGGGTTTTCGTTCCATGTCGCACGCATACGGTATTGATAGATTGCTGGCTCGCTCATTGGTTACCCCTTCTGTTAATAGGCATATGATACAGGATCGGTGACCACCGATAAACAATGACCAAATCGGTCGAGGGAGTTTCCGGTGGAGACAGTTTTGGTCGAAGGAGTTTTGGTCGAGATAGTTTTGACCGAATGTTTATTATCCCAAAAAGTTGTGATACCCTAAATCTGAAATTTGCCGAAACAGCCGATAATACAAACCAAAATCACCCGGTCAGCCGACCACATCCAACCCGGTTTGCCATCCTATATAGATGAACACAACCAACAGAACAGAAGCTGAATGATTCAACCACGCAGCCTATGGCTGCACAGCTACGCAGTAGATGTTCTGTTCTATTACAACCCTTCCTTTATATGACTGTTCTGGATTCGGGCAAAAGCCCCAAAAACTGGTCAAAAATCAGCCAGAAGGGCGGTCAGATGCGAAAAATTCGCAAAAACCCCGAAAATTGATCATTTTTTGACCAAAATCGCCCAAATGAGAACGGATCGCCCTAGCTCCAGAAGGGGAGGGTGGCCAAATGAGAATGGTTCGCCCCTGTTTGGTAGGGCGGTGAATTCTCATCCGCAAATCATTCTCATTCACCACAGCAAATGACATCTATTCGCATTACCAGATGATCGCCCACCCGCCCCGTTTATCTCCGGGTTCTCGACTACCCCGCTGCTGTGTTTCTGTCTTTCTTGTGTTCATTCTAGCACGAACAGAACAGAACGCAACCCCTAAAACGCGGTTTGATACAAATATTTTTCAACCAAAAAAGGCCACCCGAAGGCAGCCGATTGTCAAGCGTTTTTGTGTTACGCGGCCAATGCCAATTGGTTGGCGTCACGGCGTGGCACAATCCCCACGGTTGTCAACCGTTTGTCATAGAACCCCATTTCAAAATTGCCATACGCTAACGGGTCAGTTAACACAAGCTTTAAATTCCCGTGTTTGTCGCGGCGGTACATCACGTTTTGATAATGAATGTCAAGCCTTGAACCGGGGGTTTCTTCTTTCGTCTTCTGAATGATATAACACAGGGTTTCCGCGTCACGCTCACTAATGCCCATCAACTGCGAAACCATTTCAAAATTACCGCCCCGGTAAAACGCATCATTCAAACTATGGAATGATGAAAATTCGGAACTAGACAACGGGATCAGAAGTTCCATTTTAACGCAATAAGTTTTATCCCGGTACGCGATTGCATCGATTTTAGGAACGCATTTTAAATCACCGCCAAAGTGCATTGTATTGACCGCGTATGCGTACCACCCATCAGAGTCTTTATGGTTTGCGTTTACCTTGTATACGAAACCGTCCGGGCCTTTAAACGCGCAGGAAAAATGCCCATTGCCCAACACTGTATAGCCCAACTCTTTTAACCCGGCATACAACAAAGTCCGAATATCATCACCGCTGTAACGATGGGTTTTAATCCTTGCCCACATGTTAGCGAGTAATTGACAAACGTTCGCCCCCGGCTCTTTAAGCTGTCTAAGTGCAATCCTGATATAACTTCCCGCGTTGTCGGTGAACTGGCGTTTAACCCGCTGTTGTTCATACTTTAACGCCTTATTTTCAGCTTGGCGGAATGCTTCCCGTTCAGCGTCCCGCTTTTCACGCTCTACCTGTGCAATTCGGTTTGCTTCACGTTGTTCGGTGTTGAACACAGGGGCCGCGAACATATTCACCCATGCATCATGTAAACCACCAACTTCAAACCGGTTATGTACAGGAACCCCACCAACCCACAAACCGCGTTGTTCGGGTTCATGCCAGCTAAGTTTAAGCGGCTGTGAGGCTTCACGGTTGCGCCCATGGATCAAACCCTTTAAGGCCGGGTGACCATAGCCAATCCCCGGCTTAGGCTTCTGTGCGTCCTTCCAGAAGGCTTTAAGAGCCTGTACCGGGTTAGCCTTCTTGGCTTTCGGATGATCACCCATATACATCTTGCGTACTGGGGCCGGAAGTTTGATTTTATGTTCAGCGAACATAGGGACGCGCATATCATGCAAGATACGAACGTTTTTAACACCGTCCAACTTGAACGCCCCCGGCACCATGTCACGGGCTTTAGGCATTTTCATTTTAAGTAACGGATTAGCCCCAAACCCACCAACCACCACCGGCCCCATATCTGGACGCATTACAGCGCCTTCAAAGTTCGCACGGGGGCGAACATCGAAAAAGTTACAGGCTTTAATGGCAAGTTTGTCATGATCACGCAGACCACGGCCAAACTGTTGGTTAAGTTGCCATTTGTCCCAAATATCACGGATTGATTTATTAATCGGCATAATATGATCAACCGCATTTAATCCGATGTTGCGCAGTGCATCCAAACCTTGAACGCCACCAATACCACGCGCCCCGAAATTATGGAGTTCAAAATCACCCTGTAACTTAGCGTGCAATTGGTCTTGATCTTCTAGGACTAAGATTTGATTCAGGGTAACTTTCGGTGCTGGCAAAAGTTTCATTTCTTCACGCATATTCGGCAACCTCAAAAACAGGAATTTGATTCGCCAAATAGGCGATAGGATCATTTAAAACAACTTGACCATTCAGCCGCATGATATTAGCGGCATGAACATCTAAGAAAGTTCTAATCAACTTTGCATCAATCTTTTCTGGGGATAATTTATCAAACATCCCCCGGCTAACATCGGACTCATTAGCACAAGTTTGCACGGCTAATAGAATCGCTTCCCGTAGGTGTCGATTCGTCCGGCTGGCACTGTACAGGCTATCAGCGTCGCGGATAGTGAACTGTTGTTGCATTGGTGCAACTTCCACACAAAACCGCTGGCCTACTTGCACAAGCTCGCCAAACTGGGGTAAACAAGGGTTACCCGGATGTTTGATACACTCCAACATCCAATTATAGAAACCATCGTAAACGCCGTTTATGTTTGAATTGATCTTATACAAACGACCATGCAACCGCCACACAGAACTATACATCCCCACGCCCACCAGAATAAACCCGCGTGCGTTCATTTCGATTTCAAACAGTTTCTGTTTGTTTCGCCACGTACCACCATTACGGCGGAAATGCAACAACTCGTTTTGGTGATGCGTTTCGGCCTTACCGAAAAGCTCTAGGATGTAGTTTTGTATCATGGTGCGATTCTGTTTTATTGGGAACGGGGCGCATCATAAAACAGAATCAAACCGGGTGCAACCCCCAATAACAAAAAAGCCCCGAAGGGCTTTAGTCGTTGATGCTGGCCCCGGTCGGGCGGCTGTAATAGGTCATACCACCCTTACCCGGTTTAAACGTCGCGGTGAACGTTACCGACTTGCCTTGCGATTCCATCGGCAGGGCTTTAGGCATGGTGCCGTAAAACTTGTGACCTTCGGCGGTCTTGACCATCATTTTAACCGTAGGGCCGTAAACCGGGTCATGTTCCGGTTTAACCATTACGATTACCCCGGTAACGGTCTGGCGGCCTTCTAGGTAGACTTCGGGGCCGGTAACCTTCGAACCGTTGTAGATGGTTCCCAAATCGACCACAGCCGCGTCTACAAGGCTTTTCAAGCCTTCAAGGTACGCATATGCCACCTGTACACCGTTTTCGTCCCATTCCTTGCCGTGGGTGACCTTCAGGCGGTATACATCAGCCGCTTGCAGTTCCAGAATGATAGAAACCGGGGCTTTAGCCTTCTGGCGGTATTCGTTCGGCAGGTTGCGAATCAGGTTCGCACGGTTGTAGGCGTGTTCTTCATCAAACACAGGTTCTGGCAGGTATTCACCAGCGCTGTACAGCTTTTCTTCATCAATCGAACCGATTTCGCACATTGCAGCATAACCATCCGGCAGACGGTAGCCGTTGCATGGTGCATGGAAACGACCGTTATAGTCGCGGGTTGGTTCCATGTCGCTGTTCGATTCCTTGAACGCGGCGGTTATGCGGGCTTCGCGGGCTTCATACAGGGAAACCAGACGGGCAACGGTGGCGGCTACGTTAGTGAACTTTTCCATGGTGAATCCTCCGGTAAGGGCCGGGGTAATTCCCGGTTCGCCTTGCTTGATACGAATTATTGCACCGGTTTGATACAACGTCAAGGGTTTGATGCAAATATTTTTGAAAATAAAAAACCCCGCCATCCGGCAGGGTTTGGGGTGTTGCGTCCGGGTCAGACTTCCACAGTCTTGACAACCGTTCGCTTCACGGTGCTGTCATAGTTGGCACACAACCATGCATGCCCCTTGCCGAACGTTTCCGCGAAGTGTTCCATCACAGCGGCGGTGACCTTAGCAGGCAACGGGCCTTCATGTTTTTGGCTATAAAACTCGGCTTTATCCGTGGTGATATAGATCGCGTCTGCAATTACCACACCGTCAAGCTTGATATCCGCACATGCCGGAATGCCACCCGCTACAACCGTATAAGTGTGAGCCATGATTACGCCGCCTGTTGTTGTGGTTGGGCTTTCGCTTTGAATTCCAGTTCACGGCGGCCCGGACGTTTTACCGCTTCGGTCTTGTAACCAACCCGTTCAACCAACCCGGTGGTTTCAGCCCAACGCATAGCGTTAGATACATGTTGCAGTTTCTGTTTCAATTTCGCCTTTGCCTGTTTAACGGTGAATACTTGACCGTTTTGGGCATTGATGAAACTTACCAGACTACGGCGGGTTTTCGCCTGTTGTGGGTCGATTGGACGGCCACCAAGGGATTTGGTGTTGTCGCGTGGCTTCGGTTCAGCCTTGACAGTTGCCGGGGTGTTCAACGCGGCCAGACGGGCGGTCAGGTCTTCAATCTGTTTGAGCCGGGTGGCTTCGGAATCGTCGTGGATTGCCAGCGTTTTAACGGTGAACACGCCGTCAATCGATACGATTTCGCATTTATCGGCCCAGTTGTCGCCATGTAGTTTTTTGGCAGCACGGATAGCGGACGATTTCGCTTTGTAAGTCATGGTGAATCTCCTATCAAAAGTTTTTGCTTTCTGTGGTTTGTATCTTAGCGGTTTGATTTGTTGCCGTCAAGCGTTTGATTCAATCTTTTTTATCTAACCTAGCCCCAGATATACCGCCGACATCACCAGCACCCAACACCAGAAAATCAAGTAGTGTTTGTGTCGTCGTTTACGCTCTAGCGGGTCTTCTGGTGCGTTTACAGGCGTTTCCGTGGTTACGATGTCGTCACGGTCAGGGTATAACTCGAATTCGGCTGTAATGGGCTTGTATGGCTTTACAATCGATTCCGGGTCACGGGTCAAAGGGTTGTATTCAATCGGCCACCCCATAGCCCTGCAAACGCTGGCCCATTCCTTGTTACGCCGTAGAATCAACGCCCGTTTGGTGTGGGCATACGCTGACAAATCAATTTCCTTTGCCTTGCGTTGGCGTTCCAGTTCTAAATCTAACTGGTCTACCTTGTCCAACCGCTTGGCCGCTGGTATAGCGTCAAAGCTTAGTTTGTCCATAAATCACCAATGCCCCCATAAACGGGGCGTACAAAATCAACACAGTTAGTATTCCATAGGTTTTGATACAATGCAACATCAGCGATTGAAAATATTTCATTTATTCCGCTTCCCTTTTGTTGTTGTGAGAATGATAGAACAAACCCGGCCCGGTGTCTAGTGGATTGATACAAATATTTTCGGGCATAAAAAAGCCCGCCTAGTGGGGAGTCTTGGCGGGCGAAGGGAGTATTTCAGGGATAGCGTGATTAACCAGTCAACGGAATTAATCACAGGGCGCACATCCGTTGTGGCAGTGCGAATATTAAACCACCCATCGAATATGTCAAGAAATTTTGTGTTAGGGGCTTGACAGATTGGATCACATTTCTGTCAAGCCCTTTAAATCGGGTGTTACAAGCTGTTACAGGTAGCCCCAGCTTTCACGGGCGTAGCGGTCAAGGTCTGACAGCAATTCGGCCTTGCTGGCGTACTGGGGGCCAACCGCACGCGGTACACCCTGTGAGTTCAACAGGCTGTCATGTATGTCTACAACGCGCCACAGGCCCGGTTGTTGGTTGTAATAGCCCAAACCCATATAGCGGGTTTTCTGAATGTTGTACTTTGTAGCGTCTGTATTAGTGGTGACTGGCATTTTCTAACATCCTGTTTCGGTTGGTGTGGTTGTATTCTATCAAACCGCCTACAGATTGCAAGCGGTTTGCCCAAAAATTACATATCTTTTTTGCGTTTCACGTCTTGCGCATAATGGGTGATGTTGAACGCTTCACGAACAACCCAATCACACAAAACAGCATCATCTGGGGCGTCGATGTAACCGTTTTCAATCAACCATTCGCCAGCGGTTACCAGATAGTGAGAATCGAACCCGGCCCGCATATCGGCATAACCGCCGAGTTCCACCCAACGACCATTAACCAGAGCGGATACATAGATTTTGTGGTAGCAATTCGGGATATTATCGTACCAGCGAACACCCTTAACCGAAATTTCCGAAATACCGTTACATTTCTCGGTCAACTTTACACAGTAGTTTTCGCCCCGGTGTTTATAGGTCGCGTTGTTCTGTTTGTTCAATTCATCTTGTGCGGTTTGCGCACTAACCCGGCGACCATCAACGCTAACAGTAAACCGACCGCTTGCCATTATGCGAGCGTAATAAGTTTTGTTGCCGCGTTTGAATTCGGCGGTTTGTGGGTTGTTACCGCGTGCGGTTTGGATCAGGGTTTTAATGTTGTTCATGTCTGTATTCCTGTTTTGGTTGGTGTCCGGCTATTCTATCAAACCGAACACCTATGTCAAATGGTTTATTGTTCTTTTACGCTGGTAGTGTTGCCGTTCAACATTCCCACCACAAACATCGCCCCGGCATGCTTGATGATATACAGCCGGTGACAACCTTTCCAGCTTTCCCAGTCGTGCAACCCCAACACCGTACCATAGCGAACTAGTTCGCCCTTGACGGTTTCCAGTTCGTTGGCTTTCAGGGCTTGCCGTAGCTGTTCTATGTTCATTTCGATAACTCCGTTGGGTGTATGGGAATGATAGAACCGCCTGACATTCACGTCAAGCGGTTTGATAAATTATTTTTGATTCAACTTGTTCAACCGTTCCTGTTGACGGAACGCGGACAGTTCCCTTTTCCAGCGTTTACAGAACCATTTGTTATAATCTTGCAACGCCTTGAACGCAATTTCAAAGCATGCCTTATCACGCCGATATTCCGGGGTAGCCTTGATATTATCCGGGGTCAGACCCATCGGCCCTACCGGGTACTTGTTCAGGGTGTTAGATGCGGTATCACAGGCCGCGTTTAGTTGATCCTGTTTTTCCTTTGCCTGTTCGAAGGTTTTGAGTGAATTGCTGATTTCTTCTAGGGACATGAACATTTTGATAACTCCGTTGGGTGTGATTGAATGATACAACCCCCTGACAACCACGTCAAGGGGTTTGATAAAATTATTTCAGTCCGCCCGATGGCCGATTGTCTTGGCTATCAGTTCGCGAAACTCGGCGTATTCCTTTTCCGCTTCGGTGTCACACGCCAGCCACGCCCCGAAATTACTAACAGGGATCAACACAACGTCGGCCCGGTCGTTTACGCCTTTAGGCATATAATCCATGTCCCAACTAGGCACCGTACCGGCAGACATCACCCGAAAATCAAACCGACGATAACCGAATATCATGGTTTGATCTAACTGGTACATGTTGAATTTGGCTTTAAACTTCTTGCCGCCATTCTTGACTAGAGCCGCTACAAAAGCCTTTGTCATTGGATGTTGTGCCATGGTGTTGCCCCTTTTCCGGTTGGTGTGCTGGTATTCTATCAAACCGCCCGCCGATTGCAAGCGGTTTGATAAAAATATTTTCAGCCGGTCATATTCACCGACCCGACGTTATCATAACCGGCACGTTCAGCAATGCGGGCGGCGTGGTCACGGTTGGTTGCGTGAACGTCCACAGTACGCCAGCCCCCTTTATTCGTTTCAGGGTTGACCCACCAGACTTGCACGTCGTAGGAATGTTTTGCGGTTGCACGGTTGCCGAGTGACGGCAGCGGTTCTAGTAGTTTCATTTTATACCCCTTGTTTCGGTTGGTTTCCGTTATTCTATCAAACCGCCTACAGATTGCAAGCGGTTTGATAAATTCTTTTTACTTTACCAGACCCGCCGCCATGCAAGCCTTTGCCCAGTAGCGTTGGGAACGCGCATCTTTGCCGGGATGAATCGATTTAATGGTGTGGCTCCCGTCCGTGTGTAGCTCGCCTTCGGTCGATACCCAACGCGGCACACCGGGTTGGCAAGAAGGCATGTTAAACCCTTCGCGGTGGATGTAGTCCACCAGTTCGCGGAAACCGTAGTCAACATCCTGAAATTCAAAACCTTTGTCGTCGGTTTCGCCCGCTTCTAGTGCATCTTCATCCCAGCATTCGTATGTAACAGAAATTTTGATACCCATTTTTGTAACTCCCGTTTCGGTTGGTGTGGTGACATTCTGGCACTGTATCAAACTGGTGTCAAGCGGTTTGATACAAATATTTTGAAGAAAAAGAAAACGCCCCGTAGGGCGTTTGATTAATTCAGGCCGTGCAACTCCCGCCAGATATCCCCTAAATGGCGTTCAACGTCCTGTATCGATATGTAGCCTTGCAGTTCACTTTCCCCGGTGTATTTCGGCCCCGCTAGGATCGCCCGGAACGCTTGCAGGGTGTCGTCTGCTAGGTTTATGCGGGTGGTCAGGCTATCTACTTCGGCCTGTAAATCCGCCTTGCTGTTGACTGTTGGCATGATGTAATCCCTGTTTTTGGTTGGTGTGTGGAGAATTTAGCACCCAAAAAACAGCCCGTCAAGCCTGAATGATACAATTATGCGGCCTGTCTTTCGACCTGACGGCGTAGGCGTGCGCGGCAGTTTGTCCACGACCGATAATCGCTAGGCGTGGCACTGGTGAACGTCGCCGGGATACCGGGGCGGGAAAATTTGATATGTCCGCCTTTTGTCTTTTCCGCTGAATAGCCTAGGCCATCGGCAAACTCGACTAGCTCCCGCATTTCACTGTTTTTTATCTTCAAATTCTTAGCCATCATTGAACCCCTTTTGTTATTAACCGGCCTATGGTCGCATTGAAACAAAACCCTGTCAAGCGGTTTTAATGTCGTGTATCAGTTCTAGAATTTGCGGACATGCTGACAGTTCATCACCCAACCGCAAATGTTTAAAATCCTTTGATGCAATCCGGTACAGGTCGCGGAATAACCCGCCGTTTCTGTAGTCGGGTAACGAGTAGGCCGCAACAATCCGGCCCAATATGCTGCTATGGCTCGCCACAAGCAACACAGCGACGGAACGCCCGTGAACCTGATAGACATATCGGTTTGACCCGTTGAACGTCTTAAACAGCGTTACAGACGCCCCCACCAAATAGCCGATTTCCTTATCAGCTACCGTGGTGCATTGGTTACAGGGTGCCAGTAGATTATCCATAATCAACCCCTATTGTTTAAAGGGATTTGATAGCGTCCGCGTTCTTTTCGAGCCACGCGGCCAGTTTTTGCAGGGCTTCGGCTGGTGTCTTGCCTTTGATCTTGCGGAATTTTACACCCTTGTCACGCAACTGATAAGAGCCGATACCCTGTTCAATATCAAACGATTTGGCGACGGTGTGTTGACTGTTGCCGTTCAGTTGCATAAGAAAACGCATATAACCGCTTGCGTTCATCAGGATACCGCTAGAACATTCGGATTTGTCCGCGACGTTTGCAAATTCGATTTGCACGTTATCGCCCAACAGCTTAACCGGACGGGCGTTAACGATGTAACGCGGGAAGGTCGAAGTCATACGCACGTTAAACGCATCGCAACCGCCAGCGGCATTTTCTACAGCTTCGGCAATCAATTCGGCTTGTGTCTTGATTACGGTAACGCCCGGTTGATCTATGTTCATGTTCGTGTTCCCTGTGTTGGTTGGTGTGGTTGTATTCTAGCAAGGGGGTTGGTTTGATACAACCCCCAATCACATTATTTTTTGTTCTTTTTCAAAAATTCAGCGATGGCCGCTTTCTGCCGTTCTTCGCCCTGTTCTATCGATTCCTTGAACAGTTCAGACCGTTTATGCGGGAACCAATAAGCCCCGGTATCAATGTGAATAAAGTTGCCGTATTTGAACAGGTTGTGTTCTGGATTGGTATCAAAACCGATAACTTCCATACCCGGAAAAACCACACCGTAATCATTCACGAACGTTACAACATCCCCGACTTTCAGGTCACAGCCTTCGGGGGCGTCCTGTTCTAGCTTCGCGGCATATTCGGCGGTGTTGCTGTTAGCGTGGTAGCTGATTTTCATGGCTTCGGTTCCTGTGGTTGATGTTGGGTAGTGTAGCAAGGGGGTTGGTTTGATACAACCCCCAATTTTGATTATTCGGTGAAATAATCCCGGCTCAAACTATGCGAACCGAATTCAACGTGTGGGATGGTCAAATCAATGTCGTAATCGAACAACCCAACACCGTGGCCCATTGATTGCATGGCGGCATAGTGGCCCCATTCTTGGGCGGTTAATTCGTTGGTCGCGTTGTTGGCTTCGAACAACTTAGCCACCGGTTGGCCGTGCATCATTTCCAGTTGAAACGCCAGTGTATCAGCCGCATGCAACGCCGCCGAATCGATCACGGCGGGCAATTGATCCATGATTTCGCCGCGTAGTGGCTTGCCGCAATCGTCTGCCATGTCGGCATAGGCGGAACCGAAAAACGCCCGTGCCATACCTTTTTTGATTAGTTCGTGAGACATTTTTGAAACTCCGTTTTTGGTTGGTGTGTGGATATCTTAGCACCCTGATACATGGTGTCAAGCGGTTTGATACAAATATTTTTGGATAACAAAAAGCCCCGGTTTCGGGGCTTTCTATCAATCTTCGACTAACTCTAAATCAGACTGATTCCAGTACACAGAACCGCCTAACTGTTGATCTAACCACACTTCGCCAGAATCAACCCCGTAAACCGCCCGAACGTGTGCCGTGTGGTGATGTCGTCGCCCGTCCGGTGTCTGGTGGTTTAGATCATCCCGCAACTTGACATGATCACCCTTAACTAACGCACGTTCGGCCATGTTACACCCCGCTTTTGATCAAAACGAAACGGTTAGCATCTGTCATTACGTTACCAACCAACCGAACGTCGGACAGCTTAGCAGGGCTGTTGCCGATAGCTTGAGGAACCCCGGAATTTGCGCGGGTCAGACCTTTGAAGGTTTCGCCGGTTGCATCATCGGTAAGGGTGTAACGATACACGCCGTTACCTAGTTCGGTGTAGTGGGAGAATTCCCAGACAATGATAGAAGCCAGTTTAATCAGCACTTCGCGACGTTTAGCCATGTTCGTATCTCCGGTTTAGAAGGCGTTTTGCCTTTCGATGTGGGTTATTCTAACAGGTGGTTTGATACAGTCAAGCGGTTTGATGCAAATAATTTAAAATTTTGGTTCAGGGCTGACAAGCTCGTCAACTAACCGCCTGTCATTGGGTAACAGGTCGTCGGGGATGCTGTATACGCCGTTTACCCGTTCCAGCTTGATAACCCGGCCCGATGGCAGATAAAACGTCGTCAAGGCGTCTGTAGGCTGTTCGGGGCGGCATTTCGCCCCGTCGTATAGTTCATCCGCCAGATACTGCGCCTGTTTAACGCATTGGGCTTCGGTCAAGTGCAAAGCTTGAACGCTTTGCATCATGCCGAATGGTGTTTCTGTCAAGGCAAACAATGTATACAGCATATTTTAACCCCTGTTTTTGCGGTATTCGTTGAAATTGTAGATTTTGGCGGTTTGAGCCGGTGCCGGGGCTGGTGTTTGAATCGCAACACCCAACAGACCACCCAACAACGATTTAATATCGTTGAACTGTTCAGGGGTGAACAGCTTTTCACCTTCTGCCAACAGTTCGTCAAGGCTACCAGCGGCTGGCGTTACGGTTTCAGCGGTTTCAACCGGTGCCGGGGCTTCGGCTTCGGTCTTGACAACACGGTCAGCACCAATCACCGGGCACATGCTATAACGGCCCCATGGGCGAACCTGTTCTATTCCTTCATATTCCGAAACGCCTAGGGTTTTGCCTTCGGTGGTTTTGATGCGTTTGGCGGTACGGCTGGCGACGGTGATAGAAATAATCATGTCATGATCGCAAATGGAGCGGGTGTAGTAGGTTTTGCCGGTTTCGAATTTCATGATGTTGATTCCTGTGTTTGGTTGGTATGGGTAGATTATGAACCTGTATCAAACATCCGTCAACAGGTTTGATAAAATTATTTTCGGGTAGTAAAAAGCCCCGATATGGGGCTTAGTACATTATCACCGGTCTGTCAATGTGGATTTTTGGCGTATGCTTCTGCCGCTTTCAGGCATTCGGCTGTAGTGCCAACGGCCAGCACATCCACCGCAACGCCGTTAAAGCCTTCTGATGCTTCGCCCCGGTAGATATCAACGGCCATATGACCGTTACGGCCTTGGGCCATCAGATAGCGGCCAGTGTGGCGGATGGAATGGTTTAGTGTAGCCAGAATTCCGTCCAGTTCTTCGGGTTTTACTTTCTTGCCCATGGTGTCGCCTCCTGTGGTTGATGTTGGGTAGTGTAGCGGGGTTGTTCGAATGATACAACCCCTAATTTTCAATTATTCGAACAGGTATTCGGCTTCCGATTTAAGCATGTTCCAGAATTCTTTAGCCTGATTTTCGAATGACTCCCGTTCGGTTACAATCACTTCGCAATAAGTTTCAGCGTCTGTAAACGTTAACGGTGTGTCGAAACGATTTTTGAGGCTTTCGCGGATAGTTTCCACCACGCATTGGCCTACATCAATTCGATGTCTAGTTTGCTCTAACTGTTCTTCAAGTTCGTTAAGGTGTTTGAATTGTGCAAACATCAGCAACAACACAACACCGACCATAATACAACCACAAACAGCGGCCAGACCTAATACACCTTTGCGGATATATTCCATTAGATCAACTCACAAAATTTTTGACCCAACGCGGTTTCAACCATGCCGGTGATATCAACGGATTTACGCCCGTATACAACCACGCCCCCGGCTGGCAAGTTATGCAATACGCCCGGTTTGAAAATATCAACCCGCATAATATCTTTACCGCCGCTGTTCTGGATATACGCCTGCCCATGCCCGCCGTCCGCTTTCAAATCGGCTTGGGCTTCGATCAAAGCGTTTAGAATGCGTTCCTGCATAACCGGGTGTTTGAGGCTAGTCGAGGTAATCATTTTGATTGGTTCCTGTTGTTCAGTTCACTTTCAAACAGAATATACCCTGTGTTTCTGTTCGTCAATAACAAAAATGCATTTGATACAAATATTTTTAGGCAAACAAAATCCCCATAAAGGGGCTTATATCAGTGCATGGCTTGCCGGGTCAGGTCTTGCATTATGGCTAATGCGCTGTGTTGGCTAAGTCCGGCCCGCTGGCATACGTTGTTAGCGTCTAGAACCATCCAACGGCCCGATAAGACGTTATATTCGGCCCTGTAGGGCGATGGTATAGCCTGTGCGGTTTGCGTGGCTTGTGTGGCGTCTGGCGAGCTTGCAGCGGACATAATAAACCCCATTTCAAAAGGTGACCCACCTTAGCAGGTCACATCAGGTTGTCAAATTATTTTGCTACGCTGATAAGAGCCATAACAGCCGATTGAATGGCGTTCAAGTCCAGCTTAGACCGCAACCAATCATCACCGCACGCCAAATAATCAATATCGTAACCCGACCCGATAAAATCATCACCGACAAACCCCCAACCGGATTCGATGTCAACCCATTCACCGGTTGGTGTGTTCCGGCATTGCATCACAGCACCGTAAACGCCTTCACGGTTCACACGGGCACGGAACGCACGTTTTTGACGCGCCAGCGTAGTTACTGGAATTTCCGGGTTGGCTTCGGGCCGGTATGTATCACCGCAAAGGTCTTCAAAACTGAATGTATCGTCAATCACTTGCATGATGCGGAATACGCCCAATTGAAACCCGGCAGTAACGGCGGTCATATCGTCACCGGTTGCAACTAGAGCCGCTTTGTTCAGAACTTGAAGGGTTATGTCTTTGCCGCTGTTTGTGTAGTTCATGGTCGTATTCCGTTTGGTTGGTGTGAGGGTATTCTAACAGGGGGTTTGATAGAATGCAAACCCCCATTTTCGATTTTTAACGCGGCCAGATGTAAAAACAGGTGTCTATGTACAAATCCTGTTGATTCATATCGTCGCGCACCAAAAACACCTTATGAGTTATCAGGCCGCGTTGAATCGCTTCCTGTTGGCATTCTTTCACCAGACTGTCAACGTAGTGAACCGCGTTCGATTCGCTGCATTGGTTGATAGTTTGAATCAGGCTGATAGCCTCGGAACGGCAAACAGAATTAACAGCAAATTTGCGGTCTGTTGCGCGTGTCCAATCTGGTGTGGTTTTCATGTCCGTGATTCCTATATTCGGTTGGTGTGATGTCAGTATAACAGGGGTTGTATCAAACACAACCCCTTTTTATCATTTTTTACAGAGGAATTTTTCGATCCTCGGTTTTGATAGTGACTGTCAACAAATCCACATCATACCCTTTGGCGACGTATTGAGATTTAATCTCATCTTGTGTCGCGGTATCAGATACCCAACCTTTAGCGATGGTCACCCAACCGCTATAACCTAGGGTTTCGCCGGTCTTCTGGCTTATGACCTTTTCCCGCGTCATTACATAGGCCATTTGCGCCGGTTTGGTCAGATACACAAACCCGGCACCTTTGCACTTGAAACAAACACCGTTCATTACATTACCATGCTGCCACACGCGGCCAGTGCCATCACAGCGGGTGCATTTTTTGGTTTTGAATTTGTCGGCCATGATGTTTGTTTCCGTTTTGTTTGGTGTGATTGCATTGTAGCAAAGGGGTTGGTTTGATACAACCCCTTTTTGAAAATTTATGCATTCAGCCGGTCGGCGTACCCGCTTGCATAATAATATGCGCCTAGGTTGCTTGGTTGAACACCAACCGGATTATCCAGATTGAACTTAGCCACGCACGCCGCATGACTCATACCGGCTAAATCAGCCTGTGCGGCTTCCCAACCTTTCATGTAATCCGGTTGGTGTTGGGTGTGGGTCACGGTGCGTGGAGTGTTCATATCAAAAATCCTGTTTCGGTTGGTGTGATTGCAGTATAGCAAGGGGGTTGGTTTGATACAACCCCCAATCGCAATTATTTTTTATCGAAAATTGCGCAGTTCGAATAATCACCCAACACGCGGGCGGTGTACTGTTCGCCATCGATCAACACAACATCGCCGGTTTTGATCGCCGGTTCAGAGTTCAGGCGGGACTGTTCGGCCCGGTCTGCATCGGTGTAGCTACTTTTCAGGCAAGCCCCGGACGACATCGCCCAATAAATGCCATCATCCTGTTTGTCATAGCCTTGATGCAATTGGGCTTTTTTAACGCCCCGGCCATAGTTGACGTTGAAAGTGTTGATTTGATCAAAGGTATCGGTTGCTAGGGTCAGGGTACGCATGTCTGTAACTCCGGTTTCGAAGGCGTTTTGCCTTTCGTTGTGTTCATTGTATCAAACTGGTGTGAGGCGTCAAGCGGTTTGATACAAATAATTGAAAATATTTTCGACGATGTTTGGCACCGTTCGTGCATAATCAAGAATCATGCCAACACAAATCTCAGGTTCCCCCGGTGTTTGTCTCCGGGTCACCAGCCACACCCCGCATTAACAGAATAGAACAACCCCTCGACATATGCAAGGGGTTTGATGTAATTATTTTACTTTTTGCAAGTCGGCAACGTTCCAGTAACGGCAACCGCGCAAATCTTGATCCATCACCACACCGCCCGGATAATCAGAACCCATAAAGCCCCGGATAACTGCCGTGGGGCTGTTGTCGCGACCCTCCGGGCATTCGTGGTGCATATCGGCGTGCGAACCCGGTTTAAGCTTCACGGTGTCGCCAATCTTGATTGTCTCCGGGTTGTCTTCATCCTTGACCGTTGTATAACCAACGGCCACAACTTCAAGGCCGCTTAACAATTGAACCAGAAACACCCGGCTGTCTTGTGATTCGAACATGATCGGCGTTACCTTGACCGATTGGCTAGGCGTAACGCGATACGGGTTATTGCCGTGGCGAATCACACCGTTAAAGCCCTGTTTCATGCGTTTAACGGCGGTTTCCGGTGCAACCTTGATGCATTTGATCAGTTCCATGTCAACACCCCTTAGCAGGTCAGTACAAGGCCGGTGGCCGCTTGCACAGCCGATTCAAAGTCTGCGTATGTGTCTTGAATAAAATCGTTTGCCACAAACACCCACATAGGGGCGTTGTCCAGCTTCCAGACCTTTAGCCGTAGTTCACGGCCAGTCTTGGGGGTTTTGATACAGTTGATTTCAAACACAACTGTAGCCGGTTCGCCTTTCAAAACCTTTTTATCATTCAGTGCCATGATTGAATCCCCTTGGTTGGTATGATTCATAGTAGCAAGGGTTTAGGTTTGATGCAAATATTATTTTGCAAAAATAAACCCCAGCTTTCACGGGCCGGGGTTCAGGGTCAAATCAGGTTGTGAACGCGCAGGAACAACGCCACAAACGCCGCCAGCATGCAACCATCACCGATAACGCTTAGAAGCCTGTAGCCTTGCTTATAACCACCCACAAGAAACGCCAGACCTATCAGGGCCAACAGCCCCGCAATACCTACAAGCATTTAAACCCCTTGGGATAACCCGTAAAGGTACAGGTGTATAATGATTTGTGCAAGAAACACAATACACACAGCAAACGCCCATGCTACCAGCCAGACGTTAACCGTCGATGGATTGTTATTGTATCGCCTGATGGTGTACCACACCAACAGAGCCAGAACCGCACCCACTAAAATCATTACCTGTATCATATAGCCATCCGTTGGTCATAGACCTACATACAACCATACAACACAAGTATGGTCAATTAGATTTTATACAGTTCATCACATTCATAAACGTGAACCGTAAAGCCGTTGGGTAACCGGTAATAATTCATGCTCCAACGGATTGCATCAAACTCCTTTCCGTCGTGTTCCAACAGATAAGAGCGGTTATCATTTGAATAATGACCGTAACGAAACCCCGCTGTAGTCACGGTGTTCGATTTCAGTTTGATTCGTGCTTTATCACCAGACATCACAACACCTTAGCTAATAGTCCACAGGATACATATCACCGCGAGTATTGCAGCGGCCACAGCCCCAACATCATCAACGTTTGTACGGTCACGGTTGATCAGTGATTTAATGATGCGAGACATATGCAAACCCCTGCAATGGTTGGTATGGTTCATTGTAGCAGGGGTTTGATATAATGCAAGTCTTAAATGAACGTGTAACCGATCAGCCCAACCCCACCCATGATAAACGCAATGAAAATCCATGTGATAACAGCCGCGCCATTCCGGTCTTGCTCTTTTTCGATTTTGTAGTTGTCCATTTTAACCCTCGATTGCCCATTGCATCACGACATCAGCAAAAGCCTTTTTAGCTTCGGCTTCGGTGTCGAATTCTACCGTATTCACTTTCAACCCGTCCAGATGAATCTCATACTTTAGGGCCATACCAACCAACTGGCGAACACCAATCAAAATGATTGTATGGCCGTCTAAGGTCATGAACGTGGCGATTGGTACGCGGTTAGGGTTAGACATTATCGTCACCCCAAACCGATTTCAGGCAGGCACCACGCGACGGGAACTTATCACCGTCAAACTTGCCCTTTGTACCCTTTGGACGATAAAAGAACTTATCGTCAACTTGCCGCATTACATGACCAATCGTCTTGCCTTGCAGGGTTACCGCCTCGACCGTTTCAAGCTTTGCATATGCCTTGATTTCGGCTTTCAGCTTGCCCATGGTTGGGGCTGTCTTGCGGTCACCATTGAACGCTACAGCCTCGAACAGACGGCGGGGGCGCAGATATTGCACCTTGAACACAACGCCGCCGTAAACGACTTCTACAACGTTCAGGCCGGTGTTTATGTCACCGGCTGCCAGTTCCGACAGTTCGAGCGGGTTTTCCTGAGCTTGGTACAGTGGGTGCGACATGATGTAACCCCTTACAGACAAAAGTTAGTCAAAAAGCCTTCGGCGTAATCGGCAACGCGGGAACCGTTGCGGCATTCGAACACCCAACCACCAGCCATACGATGCTTGACCTTTACAGAAACATATTCGCCGGTCTTGAACACAGAGCCATCGCGATTGATTTTGGCGGTCTTGAACAGTTCGCGTTTGTCGATGGTTGCCATGATTGAATCCCTTTGTTGGTTGGTGTGTATGTATCTTAACCCCATACACACCAACCGTCAAGCGGTTTGATAGAATTATTTTGCCTCGGTTCTCGGCCAGAGTTGAACCACCATGTCACCGTTGGGCATAGACAATTTGTTACCCCACCACTTAGCCGATTCCAACCGGCCTGCAAAGTCGTGCGTAAAGCCACACCACTTAGTCAAACGGGCTAGGTTCTTTTGAGTCTTGCCAGCCGGGAGAATGATGGTACGCATTTTACACCAGACCGAATTTAAAGGTCAGTTGATAATCATTCGCTTCAACCGATGCAATGGCCGCTTTGATGTAATCCTGCATGAGTTCCGGGTCAGCTTCACACTGCGCCAGTTTTTCACGGAGTTTATCCACGTCTTGGGTGTTCAGCGTTCGAACAGTTCCCAATTGAAAAGACATCATATGTTGTAGCGTGCCACAACTGTTCATGTACCAAACTTCAACAAACGCCTTTGTATAGCCGGGGGTGTGGTTCATGGTATAGACCTCGGTTAGTTGGTGTTTCTACTGACACAGCCCCAATTAAGGGGCTAGGTCGTTGGGGTTATTCCGGGTTGCGGAATCCGTCCGGGTTTTCTTGTTCCAGTTCATCAAGGGTCTTGCGTTGCGGTTGCGGGGCGTCAAAATCAATTGTCGTACCACCACAGCGGTAATGGGTGCAAGTAACCGAAAACCCATCTTTAGCCGGGAATCGTTCGGTGATGATATTAACCAGCGACCGGGCGGTGTTTTCATCAACCGCCGACCGGGCATCAGTTGCGAACAGGTGACGGCCTTTGTAACTAACGTTGATTTCGTAGTGGGATTGTATGCCAGCCATGTTGAAACCCTCTGTTTCGTTGTTGGTATGGTGAATGATAGAACCCCCTGACACTGATGTCAAGGGGTTTGATGCAATTATTCGTAACGGTCGTGAATCTTTACAGCACCGTGCCACACCGGAAACCCGGTCAACTTCTGTACAGCTTCGCTAAACCGGCTGTCACTGGTGGCCGCGTAGTTACCGCCAGCCATAGGCCACTTGCCAGAGGTTACCGGGTCTTCACAGACGATATACACCACGCCTTTCATGGTGCGATGCGGCACCAGCCACGCGGCAGGGGCGTTATCAGACGGCTCAAACGGCCCGGATACGTTCACTAGGGTTAGCGAATCAACGCGGGAGGAAACGCCGTTATTGGTGCAATCACCCATACGCGCAGAACGGTATACTTCGACGATAAGACCCATGATTTTTAATCCTTGTTTCGGTTGGTGTGATTGTATTGTAGCAAGGGGTTGTATCAAACACAACCCCTATTTTTGATTTTATTTTTGCTTGCGGGTTGCGTGTGCAACTTCATTAAAGAACCGTTTAGGAACCCGCTTATATTCCCGCCCGTCCGCATCACAGAACCATTCAGGCGGGTTTCCGTCCTCACCGTCCATCATATACGCCCATGCTCGCCTGTCGTCGTCATCGCGCACCAGAACGATATCCCAGCGGCTACCCTCCGGGGGTGTGGTTTGAGACATGGCTAAAGCTTCTTTGTAAGTTCGTGAATGATAATGCTCAATAATATCATCCACCGCATAGCCTTCTTGTTCTATGTCGGAAACTTCCTCACAATCCCATTCATAATAAACCGCCATGATCAAACCCCTTTGATTTGTTGGTGTGATTGCAGTATAGCAAGGGGGTTGATTTGATACAACCCCCCAATGTGAATTTATTTTACCTGTTCACCAAACCAGATAGCATATTCAGCGGCTTCAACGGTGAAAACATAACCATACGCACGAAGAACGATTTGCATGTTGGTTATGTCACGGGTACGAACAGACAGAGCAAACGCCTCATCGTTCATTAGTTCGGCGGCCTTTTCGCGTGGCATGAATTTGCGTTCGGTGGTGTCCATTTTAAAATCCCTGATTTGGTTGGTGTAAGGGTAGTTTAAACCCATTTGTATCAAACATCAAGCATTTTATCGAATTTGTTTTCGAGTTGTTGAACCCAATGATCACAAACCGAATCACCGTCAACGTCTAACGACAATTCTAGAACGTCAAGACAGAACACGAATTTGTCAGCGGTTGCCTGATATTTCAAGGCGTCGGCCATGGTCGCGTTTTCTATGGTTTTGATCAGTTGATCATTTTTAACAGTAGTAGCCATTTTTGTAACCCCCATTTCGTTTGGTGTGATTGTATTGTAGCAAAGGGGTTGGTTTGATACAACCCCTTTTTTCAATCTTTTTACAGATCGAATTGATCGAACTTCGCAACCGCTACCTGTTCGCCTTCGGTAGTGTAACCGTGAACAAACCAGATATTTTCGACCGGGTTGGATAGGGTGTAGATATAACCCTTTATTTCGATTTTGTTGGTTACAACTTCGGCACGCATCATACCACGGAACGCATCAAACATATTATCCACGTTACCCGCTTTGGTGCCTTTCTTCGCGCTTAGCAGTTCCATTTTGTAACCCCTGTTTTGGTTGGTGTGATTGTATTGTATCAAAGGGGGTTGATTGATACAACCCCCTTTTATCAATTATTTGTGTTTGGCGAGTGCGCCGGTCAGGTCTGCAATCAACCGGTTTTGTTGGCCAATTTCCCAGTCGATTTGATCAACCACATAAACCGCTTGACCTTTCTCGCCATTGCCGTTTTGAACTTGACGGCCTTTCGCTTGGGCGATTCGTACATCATTCCAGCGGTTAGCGGTTTGGATGTTGCCGACGTTGGCGGTGTTGGCTTGGATGTCGAACACAATCGGCATACGGGCCGTGCCAGTGACAACGATGTAGCCGGTTGGGTTGGTAGCCTTGAACGCTTCCAGACGTGCTATGTAGGCTTTAGAGTCTTCAATCGCGGTTTCGATGTACTGTACAGCTTCTGGTTTGATTTCCATGGTTTTTGCCTTCTGGTTGATGTGCTTTAGGCACAGGGCGAACGTGGCCGCATAGTTGTCACCCGGTTGAATGATTTCTTTGGTCATTGCGTGGGCTTGGCTGAATGCGTTCATGTTCGTATTCCTGTGTTTGGTTGGTGTGGTTGTATTATGGGGCTGTTTGATACAACCGTCAACAGGTTTGATACAAATAATTGAAAATATTTTCAGCCCCATTCGTAAGCAATCCGCGTGCCAACATCAAATATAGGTCGTCAATCCATTCTCTCATATTTTTCGGGGTGCTGTCAATACTAACAGACAAAATAAAACCCGGCTGATTAGACCGGGTTTGGCATGGTGTTTGATTCAATAAACCGTGTGGGCTTTCAGTCGTGCAAACTGTTTGCCGCGTGGCAGGTCAATCACAACCTCTACAGAACCCACGCACAATTCATAGTCACCGTTGATTATAAGCCAGTGTAGCGAACCTTCGAAGTAACTGTCGGTGATAGTCCCTAGGCTTTCGGTGTCGTTGTTGGTCATGGCTTGCAGGTTCAGCAACGCGGCATGATTGTAAGGGCTGTTCATGCTTTCCCCCAGATCACATTATCAGGAATATCGAACGCTGCCATAACATCGGCCAGCGATGCGTCGGGCATACCCGCCAGAGCCAGAACACTGGCCCGGATCAGTTCCCGACTTTCGGTCATGGTGCTGATATCCTTATCAGACAGTTTTGTGTAGCAGATACGCCCCAGCTTTGTATGTGCTTTGATCAGTGCGATTAAACGCGGTGTCAGGCCGTCGGCGGTCATATGCACATCAACCCGGCTAAACATGTGGGATTTGTGCTTAGCCAGTTCATCCGCCGCTTGATCCATGTTATCGAACGGTTCGGAAATGAATTTGATATCTTCGACGATTTCCGCGCCTTCTTGCATCAGGCTGCCAGCTATCACGGTGAACGACATGGTGAATCTCCTGTTTGCTTGGTTGGTTGGTATAGGGATGATAGAACCCCTTGAACATCACGTCAAGGGGTTTGATACAAATATTTTAAAACTTCCCGTCACGCATCCAATTGTTCAGGGTGCGAATCGAATCACCACGCGGGCGACTCTGATAGGCATAGGAATATTCCAGCCATTCCCACGCCTTACCCGCACGCACCATGCCCATAAGGCGTTCAAGCTTGCCTATGCGACGGAATACGTTGATGCTAACAAACCGTGGGCTTTCCCACTGGTAACCATCCTCAGAACCCACACGCACAAACCCATGCTTAGCTAGCAGGGTGTCGCGTTCAGCTTCCAGAGCTTTATAGTAAGCGGTTCGAATAGTTGCCATGATGGAATCCCTCGGTTGGTGTGATTGCATTCTAACAGGGGTTATACCAATGATACAACCCCCTTTAGCAATTAAATTTTGACGACTTCCCATGCGTTGCCAAACTGCCACAGCGTGGTATGTGGTCGGCCTGCATACATCTGTTCACGGCTAAAGCTAATCAGCGAAACCATGCCATTAGCCTCGACAACGATAGCCGCAACGCTTGCCACGTTGATATTTTCCAGAACCCGGCGAGCCATTGAACGCGCATCAAACAGGGTAACTACCAGTTCCCTAGTACCGAACGCGGCCAGATGTTCCATGTCGAACAGTGCGCGAAGGGTTGGGTCTTGCGGTATGTTGAAAGACATGATCAAGTTCCTGTATTTGGTTGGTGTGATTGAATGATACAACCCCCTGACAACCACGTCAAGGGGTTTGATAAAATTAAATTGCGTGCGGGGTGAACGTTATCCCCACAGCAGGGCCATCAATCCCCCGGCATACGGTCTGCGCCTTTGCAGCGGCTGCGTCTGCCGCTTCTTTGGTGTCAAACACCATAGCCAACTTGACAGAACCCATGCACGCGGTTCCCCATTGGTCGCACCATGCATGCAAGTAGTCAAACCCTTTGCCATAGGTGCGTTTTATTACATAAGCCATGGCTAACCCCTTATTCCGTAATGTATTTGGCTGCAATCGCAGCATTGAACGCTTCGAAAGCCTTTTCACAGCTTTCGAAGCCGTCAAGATTATTGATGTCCGAATCATTGAAGATCACAAACCATTCACCGCCAACAATAGCGCAATCGATAATGCCGCCTAGTTGTGGGTCACCGTTCGCCCACATTTTGCCGTTGGTGGTAAAGCCCTTGGGTACGTTCATGATGGTCGCTCGTTGGTTGGTGTGATGTCAGTATAACAGGGGTTGTATCAAACACAACCCCTATACAAACAATTTAAGCCAATTTAGCCAGTAATTCAGCCTTGACCGAATCGTCACAAGGGTAATGTTCAACGAATTCGCGGAACATCATCACAACCGCATCGCGTAACCGTGGTTTGATGTCAACAACCACCAGCGAGTCAACCAAACGGGTTAGGCTGTGGATATCATTAACACAAACGGTTGTTTTCCAGCCGTGCAAATCGTTACCGACGTGCTTTTTGACCAACCAATTAGTTCCCGACGATTCAAGCCATTCGTTGTGGGCCTTGAATGATTCGGATATGCATGCTTTCCATGCTGCGTTTTGTGTGGCGGTTAGTTTGATCCATCCCAGACCATCGGCACGGATGATAACTTTTTCGTCGGTAGAGATATAATGGGCCATGTCCGTATTCCTGTATTTGGTTGGTGTGATTGAATGATAGAACCCCCTGACAACATCGTCAAGGGGTTTGATACAATTATTTTTCAAATTCGGCTTTTCGTTCCATCGCCCGGAAATAGCCTTGATTGTCTAGCACGCTATAAGCCTCACTGCCGTACCGGGGATCAGTACCCGACCACATAGCAGGGTCAAGCGTGCCACCCGCCTTTAAATGGGCTTCTACGCGGTCACAGAGTATCTGAATAGCGGCCTTGGCTTCTTGGGATTGGTCAGGGAAGAAAAACATCCCATCACATTCTTCGCCACCGTCCACAGCCTTGGTTGAATCGAACTTGACGTTATGCACCCAACGTTGACCGTTAGGGGCTTCCACACAGACATAAAACCGTTCAGCCAGAACAGCTTCGCCGTCCTCAGTTATACCAGCGTTGAACAGGTCAGAACCGATAAAAGCTTCTAGCATGGCAAAATCCTCCGTTTGATTGGCTGTCATGATAACAGCCAACCGCGCAGAGTCAAGGGTTTTGATACAAATATTTTAGGGGTTGATTAATGTCCGGTACAGTGCCACCGAAAACGGAATCAGCCCCATAGGCAACCCGATAACAAACCAACCCCAGCGGGTTTTATCCTTACAGGCGGGCGAAATGTTGCGGGCGAAACCACACATACACAACACCAACGCACCCAATAACATACAAATCATTATTTGATTGAAGGTCATTTAAACACCTTTTATATGGCCGGACAATTCAACCGCAAATGCCACCAATGTAACCACCCCAGAAGACAGCATAGACATTTTAAGTTGTCCAATGGTTACCGGGTCAGATGCTCGCCACCAACTAACCACGGACACCACCAAACACACCAACCCGAATAGACCTAGAACCATGAACACCACCCGGCAAGCATCACCGCCAATCCCCCATGGGCCTTGATGAACTCATATGACCATTCACCAACCTGAATACCTAACCAAATCCCGGCAACCGCTGACAGAATGATATAGCAAAGAAATAACCGCCATTCCCCCGGTGTCCATTGATCAATTGGTTTGTTCACAGCCCCAGCACCTTAGCCAATGGGGTAAAGAACCCAACAGTCACCAACACCCCGGCCCCATAAGAACCACCACAAACCAGCAATACCGAGAACGCCCACAGAACGCAATCCTCGACAAAATCCGCTACTACCAACAAACCACAACCAATACGATTAATTACCATAACCCGCCCCAAAACATCAAGAAATTAAAAATCAACCCAAACCCATATAGCTAATAGAACAAGAATGCCCATAGCTATCAAGAAGGGTATAGGTTCAACTGATACAGGATCAGAAGAACGCATAGCAGACAGAATCAATAGCATGATAGAACCCTTACACCGTGCCGGGGTCACCAACATCTAACCAGTAACCATGCAATCAATCCAGCTATAACATGGATTGATACGATAACCAATAGATCAGTTACAAAATCACCGGAACTGTGGTGAATGATACCCCTAGAAACAATCATAGAACACCTATTAGAACAGAACCTAAAGCATCATGCAAACATTTTATACATATAGCTGTATAAGTCATTTTAGGGGTGATTTATTGCTTGATTTGATGGTATACAGCAATATCAATACAAATGATGAAACCCTTGATTTATATGGTTATCGTCGATATTAGAAACAAAAGAAAAGCTTTAGGATGATTCGAATGGTTGGGTGATATTATTGTGATGGTTGATTGATCAAAATTTAAGCATATTTTCGACCGGGTTAGTCGTCCATCCTACTCGACTCGTTATCATGCTATTTGTATCAAACCACCATGATTGATATAAACCACCAACAATATATCAAACCACGCAATAAATCACCAACACGCTCGAAGCCCATTAGCAGAATATTGCGTGATTGTATCAAACCAGCATTAGGCGTTGTTGTAGTCGTCGATAGCTTCCAATGCTTTAGGGTTATCGGGTGTTTCCAACCACTCGGAAAGCTTCCCATAGGTTGGGATGATTGCATCTGCAATGGTTGGGATGTTCAGAACGTCAACCATCAACCCATTACTACTGTGCAACTTTGGTTGATGCACTGACAGTTGATTCCCGATGTCATCCATGATCAACACAAACCCATCAGGATTGTTCAGATTGATAGAAGCCCCATAAGCCCCAACAGCACACGACTCGTACCCGTCGTAGTGGTTGATAGGTTGTTCAGGGTCTTGAGCCGCCACAAACGTTTTGAAGCCTTCCAGATGGTTAACGGTTTGGGTTGGTGTGGTCATGGTTAGAATCTACCTATATGAGAAAGTAACTAGGCGAACACCATACCATTAGAACAGAACCTAAGCAACAAATCATAAGCAATAAAAAAGCCCCCGAAGGGGCTTGAATATCTAGAACAGTTCGCTATAGTAGCGACCTCGACTAGATTAGATGCCTACGTCATAGGCAGTAGGCTTGTAAATGATTTCACGGGCACCGGGGGCGGTTTGGAACTTTTCAGCCCAGCGAACCAACAGACCTTGTTCAGTCAATGCGTTGATCGCGTTCCGGGTTTGAATCTTGTCTTTGCCCAGTGCTTTGGTCATGGTGTTGACCGTGAACAGCCCAGCATCACCAGACGCAGCCCATTCGGTGATTGAAGCCCGGACGGCCATCTGTTCAGCCGATGGGGCACGACCACCCGAAGACGTTGTAGAACGTTTGGCTGGGGTTGCAGTGGCTTGACCTTGAACATGTACTTTACCGGGGCTAGCCGCGTTGATAGCGGTTTGAAGGGTTGCGTTCAGGTCGCCACCAGCACCGCTGGAAACCCCACCAGCTTCAAGCAATGCCTTGGCTTGGTTCACCGCTTCTTGTGCGAGGGTCAGAGCGTTCAGAGCGTTGTTCGCCAAATCTTTGGTCTGTTCGGCGGTCATGGTTGCAGTAGTCATATTGTCCATCCTTTCGATAATTGGGTTTGTCAAGTCATAAGCGCTTTTGTTTCGCTTGATTCCAGTGTAAGCATGGGTTAACAGAATGCAAGGGATTGAACCATTTATTTTCTAGCTATTTGGTTGATTGGTTTTTAACCATTCAAAAACAACGGGTTAGACATCAACCGTTCATCACCTTCTATATGGTCACTACCAACCGAACACAAAAAAGCCCCGGATTAACCGAGGCTTTCTCATTACTTTTCGAATGTGGTGATGTGAACCACCTTGTCAAAGCTGTAACCATCTTCCCTAGCTTGTTTGATTGCAGCCACTTCGGCAACCGCGTCTGTCAACGCTTGAACTTCATAGGTTAGTTCGATTGGTTCACCCCATTTCCTATGGTGGATTGGTCGGCATTCTATGGTGATGCGTTTGTAAGTCTTTAGGGGCTTGTCTAGCTTCGGTGCGGGTTGCTTGGCTATCAATGGCCCTTTACCCTGCTTAATCGCTCGTTTGTTGCGTTTGGCTTGTCTTCTTGCTTCCTGTGCATCTTCCTTCTTAGCCTTCGCGTGGGCTTCCAGATTGGCCCATGCTTTTATTTCGGCTTCCAAATCCTTATACGACATTTCAACCCCTCCTGTGGGTTAGAGCCAACCCCTAACCCGTCCGCACATCATATAGTAATGAACTACCATGTCAACACGTTTGATATATTAGATTGGTATTCCATCCTCATCAACCGAAACCCACGGTTCACCATATACGCTTATCACGTCGCGTTGGGCTAGTGTGGCCGCTTGGGTATAGTCCAACCCTTGGGATTGATACAAACCTAGGCGGGTGCTTCTGTAACGCATCACAGCTATACCCGCATCTATAGAACCATAACCCTTCGGCGGGTTGCGTGGTGATGCTGCGTAGGTGTTGACTAGTTGGGTGATGGTTTGCATGGTCTAGCCTCTGTTGTGTTGGTGGTTGTGCGTAGTGTAGATGATGAATGATATAGATGCTAGTGGTTTGATATAGATGGTTTGATAGTATCGATTGTATCATTCAATTGGACTAGGGTTGTGTGGTAGGCAGAGACTATCGGCGGGGGTGGCTAGATGAATGATAGAATAGGGGGAGGGGTAGTGTGGGGT